>JAESGM010000090.1_pt1 | contig 263686 bp, 255 predicted proteins | sample 9269721 | NCBI WGS metagenome assembly JAESGM01 (sample SAMN15720920, study PRJNA650825) | algae metagenome | isolation source: Komarekiella atlantica HA4396-MV6 and co-occurring heterotrophs from... | place: USA: Theobald House, Kauai, HI | collected 2009-07-29
TTCATCTCGCACGACATGGCGGTGGTCGAGCGCGTCAGCCACCGCGTCGCGGTGATGTATCTCGGCGAGATCGTCGAGATCGGCCCGCGCGAGGCGATCTTCGGCAACCCGCAGCATCCCTACACCAAGCGGCTGCTGGCGGCTGTGCCGATCGCCGATCCGGCCCGGCGCCTGCAGAAGCGCCCGGTCTCGAATGACGAGATCAAGAGCCCGATCCGCCCGGCCGACTATGTCCCGCCGGTGCGCCAGTATCGCGAGGTCTCCCCCGGCCATGCCGTGATGATCTGGGGCGAGGAGTGGGAAGCCAAGCCGGTGATCGCCAAGGTGGCGTAAGCCGCTCCGGCCCGATCCGAAGAGTTCGCACCGGTCAGCCTGCACAAGGGCTGACCGGTGACGCGTATGGCGGGGCGGCGATGCGCTCCCCCGTCTGACTAGTCCCTTTGATCAACGGAGCTCCAGCTGCGCAGGCTGGCATGCCGGGCGATCTCAGCCTATGCCAAGTGCTGAGAATCGTTGCTAGAACCTGTCATGCGCATCTGGATCAGAAATCCGCTCGCCATCCTCGCCGAGAATGCCGGGGGCGGGGTCGTGATCGAGGACGGGGTGATCGTCGAGCTGGTCGCGAGCGGGGCCTATCCGGCGCTGCCGGTGACCGAGAGCTTCGACGCCACCGGGCATGTCGTGCTGCCCGGCCTGATCAACACCCACCACCATTTCTACCAGACGCTGACCCGGGCCCATCCGGCGGCGATCGACCGCGAGCTCTTCCCCTGGCTGAAGGCGCTCTATCCGCTCTGGGCGCGCCTGCGGCCGGAGGATCTGCGGCTGGCGGTGCGCGCCGCGCTGGTCGAGCTCATGCTCTCCGGCTGCACCACAGCGGCCGACCATCATTATCTCTACCCGGCCGGGCTGGAGAACGCTGTCGACCTCGCCGTCGAGGAGGCGCGGGCACTCGGTATCCGCGTGACAATCTCGCGCGGCTCGATGAACCTGTCGCAGAAGGATGGCGGTCTGCCGCCAGATGAGGTCGTGCAGGACGAGGACACGATCCTCGCCGATTGCGAGCGGGTGCTCGGCCTGTTCCATGATCCCAAGCCCGGCAGCATGGTGCAGATCGCGCTGGCGCCTTGCTCGCCTTTCTCGGTGACGCCCTCGCTGATGGCGGCATCGGCCGAGCTGGCGACGCGCTTCGATGCGCCGCTGCACACGCATCTCGCCGAGACCGAGGACGAGGACGCCTATTGCCAGGAGGTCTACGGCAAGCGCCCGCTCGACCTGCTGGAAGAGGCCGGCTGGATGCGGCCGAAGACCTGGCTGGCGCACGGCATCCATTTCTCCTGCGAGGAATGCGAGCGGCTCGGCAAGGCTGGTGTCGGCGTCTGCCATTGCCCGACCTCGAACGGTGTGCTCGCTTCGGGCTTCTGCAAGACGCGCGAGCTTGAGGCCGCCGGTGCGCCGGTCGGTCTCGGCGTCGACGGCTCCGCGAGCAATGACGGCTCGAACCTGATGGAGGAACTCCGCCACGCGCTGCTGGTCAACCGGCTGCACTACAAGAGCGCCAGCGCGGTGACGGCGCGGGACACGATCCGCTGGGCGACGGAGGGCTCGGCGCGTTGCTTGGGGCGTTCCGATATCGGCCGGATCGCCGTCGGCCTGCAGGGCGACCTGGCGCTCTATCGGCTCGATGAGCTGCGCTTCTCAGGAGCGCATGACCCGATCGCGGCGCTGGTGCTGTGCGGCGCCAACAGGGCCGATCGCGTCATGGTCGGCGGGCGCTGGCGGGTGATCGACGGGGCGATCCCGGGTCTCGACCTTGCGAGTTTGCGCCGGGCGCATGGGCTTGCGGCAGAGCGTTTCGCCTGAGCCTTTTTGGAAGTCGTCCCGGACAAGCCGCGTCAGCGGCGCCGATCCGGGATCCATTCCGGAGCCTTTCCGTTAGAGGTTCGGGAATGGATCCCGGGTCTCCCTGCGGTCGCCCGGGATGACTCAGTCTTGTTTCGAAACAGGCAGAGGCGTGAGGTCCGCCCGCACCAGCGGCTTGAGGAAACCCGTCAGGTCGTCCGTAACGAAATGGACGTGGCCGGCCTCGACCACGGCCTGCTCCGAGGCGTCGCGGAAGGGATCGGGTGTGCGCGGCACGATCAGCACCGTCTTCATGCCGAGATCGTTCGGTACGATCAGGTTCTTGTCGATGTCCTCGAACATCGCCGCCCGGGCGGGATCGACCGCATGCTTGGCGAGGAAGTTCTCGTAGGTCGCACGTTCGGGCTTGGGCAGGAAGCCGGCCTCGACGATGTCGAATATGTCCTCGAAGTGGTGGAGGATGCCGAGCTTGCCGGCGACATTCTCGGCATGGCCGCGTGAGCCATTGGTCAGGATCAGCTTGCGGCCGGGCAAAGCAGCGATCGCCGCACCGAGATCGGGATTGGGATCGAGCTGCGTGAGGTCGATGTCGTGGGCGAAGGCAAGGAAGTCGTGGGGATCGACGCCATGCTCGGACATCAGCCCGTTCAGCGTCGTGCCGTAGCGCTCGTAATAGTAGCGGCGCAGCTGCTGCGCGGAGAGACCGTCGAGCCCGAAGAGATGAAGCAGGTAAAGGCTGATCCGCTCATTGACCTGCGGCCAGACCTGCGCCTCGTGCGAATAGAGCGTGTTGTCGAGGTCGAAGATCCAGTGATCGACATGGCCGAACGCCGCCTGCTCCGGCAGGAGCGGGATCGCGGCGGTGATTGGTGCATTCTGGTTCATTGGGTCATGTCATGTGGGACGCACCATCATGACATGCAAGATGCTTGCAAAACGGTTGCGACAGGGAAGTACTCCGTCATGCTCGGGCTTGACCCGAGCATCTCTCGCCGAAAAGGGCGCCGGTTAACGCCTTCTCGCCATGAGATTCTCGGGCATGCGCTTCGCCCGAGAATGGCGGCCTTTTGTCATTTCCGGATGATCGTGCCCGAGCCGGTGTCGGTGAAGAGCTCGATCAGCGCCGCATGCGGGACCTTACCATCGAGGATGACGACGGCCTCGACGCCCTTTTCCAGCGCGTAGATGCAGGTCTCGATCTTCGGGATCATGCCGCCGGAGATGGTGCCGTCGGCGATCAGGCGTCGGCACTGCTCGATGGTGAGCTCGGGGATCAGCTTCTTGTCCTTGTCGAGCACGCCCGGCACGTCGGTGAGCAGCAGCAGGCGCTTGGCATTGAGCGCGCCGGCGATCGCGCCGGCGAAGGTGTCGGCGTTGACATTGTAGGTCTGCCCGTCGGCGGCGGCACAGACCGGCGCCAGCACCGGGATCAGCTCTTCCTTGAGGATCGCCTTGAGCACGGTGGTGTCGACCGTCTCGGGCTCGCCGACGAAGCCGAGGTCGAGCACCTGCTCGATCTTCGAATCGGGATCGACGATGGTGCGTGTCGCCTTCCGGGCGGTCACCATGTTGCCGTCCTTGCCGCAGAGGCCGATCGCCTTGCCGCCTTCGCGCGAGATGTAGCCGACGATCTCCTTGTTGACCGAGCCGGCCAGGACCATCTCGACCACGTCGACGGTCGCGGCGTCCGTGACGCGCAGGCCCTGCTTGAACTCCGACTTGATGCCGAGCTTCTCCAGCATGCGGGCGATCTGCGGACCGCCGCCATGGCAGACCACCGGCTTCAGGCCGGACTGCTCGAGCAGCACCACGTCCTCGGCGAAATCCTCGGCGGTGGCGGCGTCGCCCATGGCGTTGCCGCCATACTTGATCACGATCACCTCCTGGTCGTAGCGCTGCATGTGCGGCAGCGCCTGGACGAGCAGATCGGCGGCTTGCGAGGGCGTGAGATTATGTGGGGCGTTCATCGGCAGGCTCCGAAGGCGCAGGGAGGCAGCCGCGCCGGGCCGCGTTCTAGCGGAAGACGCAAGGCTGCGAAAGCGCGGCGATGCCGGTCAGGCGCGCTTGGCAAACAAGGCGGCGATGACGAGGCCGAACCAGCCGCCGAGCATCATGAAGCCACCGGCGGGAGCTGCGCCGAGGAACAGCCGCTCGCCATGGAAGCCGCGCATGGAAAGGTCGGCGGAAAACAGCGCGACGCCGAGGATCAGCAGCGAGATCGCGAGCCGCGCCGGCCAGTCGGCCAGCAATTCGGCGCGCCGCGCGGCGCAGGCGGCGATCACCGTGGGCGCATGGAAAAGCAGCATCTGCCCGGCGGTCTGGACATTGTCGGAGGCGCCGGAATGCGTGCCGGCTGCAAGCAGCGTCACGCCTGAGAGCCCCATCAGCATGGCGATGGTGAGATGGATGCGGGTCGCAGTGATCATGATGGGTCCAGGTCGGAGGCCGGGGCGGGCCGGGTTCGCGAGCAAAGGCTGCGGCTGAGTGCAAGGTCAAGCCAGTGCGGCTGTGGCATCGTGCTTTCAGCGTCCGCTGGGCGGGTTGCGGCTGAGTTGCGTGACAGGCGCCGGGGCCGAGCCATGGCGGCTCTGATGCTCCAGTTCGGCGTTGAGCTCGGCGCCGGAGAGCACGATCGTCGCCGAAAGCCAGAGCCAGGTCATGAACACGACGATGGTGGCGAGCGAGCCATAGGTCGCAGTATAGCGGCCGAGCGTGCTGACATAGAAGGAGAAGCCGATCGAAGCGGCGACCCAGAGCAGCGCGGCTGCGATGGCGCCCGGCAGTACCCAGGCGAAGCGCGGCGGCTTGCGGCTCGGGCCGATCCAGTAGAGGCAGCCGATCGCGGTGATGCCTACCAGGAAGAAAGCCGGCCAGCGCAGCCAGCGGATCAGCACTTCGAGCTCATGGCCGAAGGGGAAGAGCGCGGTCACCACCGGCAGGCTGGCGATCAGGGTAAGCGCCAGGATGAGCACGAAGAGGGCGCTCAGCGTCGTCCCGAGCGAGACCAGGTTGAGGCGGATGAAGCCGCGGCGCTCGCGCACGCCGTAGATGATGTTGAGCGCGTCGAAGGCCGCCTTCATCGCGGCATTGGCGCTCCAGACCGCGACGAGGAAGCTGACCAGGAAGGTCAGCGAGAGACTGGCGGTGCCTTGGCTCGACAGCCGGATCGCCTGCTCGCGGATCAGCTCGCGGGCCGCCAGCGGGAAGACGATGGTGATGTCGTCGAGCTGGCCGACGATCGTCGCCGGGTCGGTCAGCATGCCGTAGACGGTGACCAGCAGCGATAGGGCCGGCACCAGCGAGAGCAGTGTGAAGAAGGCGACGGCGCCGGCGAGCGAGAGCACGCGTGCTTCCTGGATGCGGGCGCTGAAGCGCAGCAACACATCCTTCCAGCCGCGCCAGGGCAGGGAGATCGGGCTCCTCGCGCCGCGCCCGCGACGGGCCTGGCGCAGCGGCTCGGCGACCCGGCGCGAGACCAGGCCATGGACGTAACCCGCGACCACAGCCGCGAGCCCGGCAGCGCCCGTCAGTCGCTTGAAATAGGCCATGCGCGCTCCGGTGCAGGGGCTGTCGATTCTAGACGGCTCCGTCGCGCTGGCAACGTTGCGGCAGCTGTTTTCGTTCCGGCAAAAGGATGAAGGCGGAGGTCGCTTAGTGGTTCGTTAACCTTAACATTTTCATAATCGCGCTCCTGACGCCATCGCGGCGCCGGCGGGATCGTCCGCCCGAAGCAGCCGTCGTTAGAGCCGAGATTTTGATGAAAGCCCTTCTGAAAGCCTCCATCGCAGCTGTCGCCCTGTTGGCTGGTGGCGCCTCCTTGGCGGCTGATTTCCGCGGGAAGGGCGTCCTGCCGCCGGCACCGGAGCTGCCGACTTTCTACAACTGGAGCGGCATCTATGTCGGCGGACAGGTCGGCTATTCCTGGGGCTCCGACCGGGCGAGCGAATTCGCCAGCGCCGGCCGCGCACCTCTGGGCCGTTCCTTCGACTACAGCCCGTCCTCCTTCATCGGCGGCGCCCGGCTCGGCTTCAACTATCAGCTCGGCGCGATCGTTGTTGGTGTCGAGGGCGATATCGAAGGCATGAACGCGCATGAAGGGAAGGGCGATCTCGGCGGCGCGGTTCGCGTGCGGCAGGACTGGCAGGGTTCGGTGCGCGCCCGCCTCGGCTACAGCCTCGACCGGATCATGGTCTACGCCACCGGCGGCGTCGCCTTCACCAAGCTCGAATACGCCTATGTTAGCCCGCTCGCGGGGCTGAGCGAGCTGAGGAACACCTCCCGGACCGGCTGGACGGTCGGTGGCGGCATCGATTATGCCCTGACGGACAATCTGATCCTCGGCGTCGACTATCGCTATACCGATTACGGCCGCTTCGACCATGTCGGGGCCGGTGCCTATCTCGGCCGCACGGTCGAGCACGAGCCGTCGGCGCATGCCGTGCGCGCCAGCCTCGCCTATAAATTCTGAGGCCCGCCCTGCGGCCATTCAGGTCCGGAGCATGAACGGCTCGAATCTGGCGCTCTCGTCGATGACCTTGCCGGCGGTCATGAAGATGCCGCCGCCGGTATAATGCAGCGTCTTCGGATGCAGCGGGCGCGACGCGACATGCGCCTTGACCACTTCGAGGATGAAGAGGTCGTAGCGGTCGATCAGTGCCTCGTCATGGATGCGGCATTCGAAGCAGGCATGGCACTCGCCGATCAGCGGCGCCTTGACCGCATGCGCCCGTTGCGCCGTCAGCTTGAACTGCTCGAACTTGTCGGCGCTGGCGCCGGAGCAGTTGCCGATGCCGACCGCCTGCTCGGTCAGCTTTGTCGTCGGCAGGTTGATTACGCATTCGCCGCTGTCTCTGATCATGCGGTGGCTGTGATTGCCGCTGGAGACCAGGCAGGCGACGAGCGAGGGCGAGAACTCCAGCACCATGTGCCAGCCCATGGTCATGATGTTGTTCTTGCCGCGATGGCGCGAGGAGACCAGCACGATCGGGCCGGGCTCCAGGTATTGCCGGATGCGGCCGACCGGGAAATCCTCCTTGCTGACGATGCGCGGCATGGCTGGTCCTCCCGACGGCATGAGGAGGCAAGTCGGCAATGGGACGGCAAGTTCCGCCGCTAGCGCGGATGTGACCGCAGCGGACGCGGTTCACCTGAACAGGCGCTGGCCGAAGACGTTGAGGATGAGGCCGGCGATGATCAGGGCCGAGGCCAGGAGCTTCCAGGGCTGGATGGCCTCGCCGAGCAGGACCGCCGAGCCGAGGAAGCCGAAGACCGGGACGAGCAGCGTGAAGGGAGCGACGGTCGCCACGGGATAGAGCCCCAGCAACAGGCTCCAGGCGCCGAAGCAGAACAAGGTCGAGATGTAGACGAGATAGGCGATCGCGCCGAGCGAGGTCCAATCGAGCCCGGTGAAGCTGGCCGCCAGGCCCTGCGGGTCGAGGATCAGCGCGACCGCCAGCAAGGGCGGCGTGGCAAACAGGCTGCCCCAGCAGACTAGGCCGAGCACGTTGATCGCGCCATGCCGCATCGAGATGACGCGCGAGACGATGTTGCCGCCACCCCATGCCATCGCGCCCAGGATCAGCAGCGACAGGCCGGCAAGCGTGACGTCACCGCCGAGATTCGCAGCGACGACGGCGATGCCGCCGAAGGCGAAAAGCGCTCCGAAAAGCTGCCAGCGCGTCGGCCGCTCGGCGAGGAAGAGCACGGCAAAGCCGATGGTGAAGAAGACCTGCAGCTGCATGACCAGCGAGGCGAGGCCGGCGCTGACGCCGACCTTCATGCCGGTGAAGAGGAAGCCGAATTGCAGCGCGAAGATCAGCAGGCTGTAGAGCGCCAGCGGTGAGAGCGGAATCGGCGGCCGCCGGATGAAGAAGATCCACGGGAAGGCCGCGAGGACGAAGCGGATGACGCCGAGGCCGAGCGGAGAGATCTGGCGCAGGCCGAGCTTGATGATCGCGAAATTGACGCCCCAGAAGAAGACGACCACGAGCGCGAGCAGGAGATGACGCGGTTTCATCGGAGCTTGCAGGAGAGAGTGCTCAACCCGCCCGGCGGAACATGCCGGGCGTGATGCCGTGGACGGCGCGGAAACTGCGCGAGAGATGGCTCTGGTCGGCAAAGCCGGCGGCGAACGCGGCGTCCGCCAGGCTGGCGCCGTCCTGGATCAGCCGGTTGGCGCGGCGCAGGCGGCGGTCGCGGATGAAGATGGCCGGCGTCGAGCCGGTCAGTTTCTTGAAATCGCGGATGACTTGGAAGCGGGTGACGCCGGCGGCCGCGGCAAGAGCCTGCAGGTCGAGCTCCTCAGCGAGCCCTGCCTCGATCACCTCCTCATAACGCGAAAAGCGGCGTTGCGCGCCCGAGCGATCGAGCGGTTCGGCCGGGCGGTCGGCGTCGCCATGCCACAGGATCAAACGGCGCAGCGCAGCCAACAGCGAGGCTTCCGCGCGGGTCGCATCCGCCGAGGTCGATTCCGCATGGGCGGTGGCCAAGAGGCGGGAGAGGCTGGGGTCGTCGAGCAGCGCTTGCGGGAATAGCGGCGCCTGTCGCTGGCCGAGCTCGGCTGCGACCTCCGAGAGCAGCGAGACCGAGGGATAGAAAGTGCGGTAGGCCCAACCCTGCTCGGCGCCGGCTTCGCCGTCATGCCATTCCTCGGGATTGACGACGAGCACCGAGCCGGCCGGAGCCAGCACCTCTTGCTTGCCGACGCGGACGCGCTCGCAGCCCTCGGTGATCAGCGCGATGACATAGCCTTCATGGGTGTGGCGGTCATAGCGATGCTCGCGAAAGCGCGCCGCGAGCAGGCCGAGCTCGCGGAAGGCGGCGTGGCGCCAGAACGCCTGACTCTCCTGCTGCGACACGTTCATCGGTCAATCTGGTTCAAGACGCTGCCTGGCCCGCTCTCCTAATCCTGGGACACGGACAGGAGAGAACCATGCTGCACAATGACCCGATCGCCAAGCTGACGCCAGAGGTCGTCGCCTGGCGCCATCATATCCACGCCAATCCCGAACTCGGCTTCAGGGAAGTTGAGACCGCCCGCTTCGTGGCCGACAAGCTCCGTTCCTTCGGCTTGGAGGTGCAAGAGGGGATCGGTGGAACCGGCGTAGTCGGCACGCTACGTTCAGGCTCTGGCAAGCGCGCTATCGGCCTGCGCGCCGAGCTCGACGCGCTGCCGGTGATCGAGCGCACCGGCCTGCCCTATGCTTCCAGGAAGGAGGGCGTGATGCATGCCTGCGGCCATGACGGCCACAGCGCCATGCTGCTCGGGGCGGCCAAGCTGCTCAGCGAGACCCCGGATTTCGACGGCACCGTCCATTTCATCTTCCAGCCGGCCGAAGAGAACGAGGGCGGCAGCATGAAGATGATCGAGGCCGGGCTGTTCGAGCGCTTCCCGGTCGAGGCGGTCTATGCCGTGCACAACTGGCCGGGCGTGCCCTTCGGCACTATCGCGGCCCGCACTGGGCCGCAGATGGCAGCGGTCGACAATTTCGAGCTGCGCTTCTCCGGGCTCGGCGCCCATGTCGCCATGCCGCATCTCGGCGACGATCCGATCCTCGCTGCAGGCGCCTTCATCCAGAGCGTGCAGCGCATCGTCTCGCGCGCCGTCGACCCGCAGACGCCGATCGTCGTCAGCCTGACGCAGGTCCATGGCGGCAATGTCGGCAATATTGTGCCGAAGGAGGTCTGGCTGCAGGGCACCTGCCGCTTCTTCGATCCGGCGCTGTCGGATCTGTGCGAGCGGCTCATCGGCGAGATCGCGCAGGGCGTCGCCGCCTCGCACGGCGTCAGCGCGACGCTCGACTACAAGCGCGGCTATCCGCCGGTGATCAACACCACGGAGGCGGCAGCATTGGCTGCGCAGGCAGCCGCTGTCGCGGTTGGGCCAGAAAACGTGTCGACCGAGTTCAAGCCGAGCCTGGGCTGCGAGGACTTCGCCTTCATGATCCGCGCCACAGGCGGTTGCTATGCCTGGATCGGTGCCGGCGAGGTCGGGCCGGGGGAGGGACTGCATGGCGACCGTTACGTCTTCAACGACGGCATCGTCCCGCATGTCCTGCGCTACTGGCAGAACCTCGTCGCCGGCGCCTTGCCGAAGGTGGCGCCATGAACGCGCATGTCCCCGCCCGCCGGGTGATCGAGCGGCGCTCGGGCGGGCGCATCCTGCTCGACGGCGTCGACACGATCATGCTCGGCGCCAACGACTATCTCGGCCTCTCGACCGATGAGCGCGTGCTCGCGGCGACCAACGAGGCGCTGCGGCTCTATGGCAGCGGCACCGGAATCTACCCGATCTTCGCGACGACGCCACTGCACGAGGCGCTGGCGGAGAACCTCGCCTCCTTCCTCGGCGTCGAGGCGGTGGCGCTGTTCTCCTCCGGCGGCAGCGCCAATGGCGGGGTGCTCACCACGCTGGTCGGCGCCGGCGATGTCATCATCTCCGACCGGCTGAACCATGCCAGCATCATCGATGGCTGTCGGCTCAGCCGGGCCGAGGTCGAGACCTATGAGAACCGCAACCTCGCTGGGTTGCGGCGGGCGCTGGAGGGGACAAGGTGGGCGAAGCGCAGGCTGATCGTGACCGACGGCATCTTCAGCATGGAAGGCGGCGCAGCGCCGCTACCCGAAATCCAGGCGCTGGCGCGAGAGTTCGACGCCTTGCTGATGATCGACGAGGCGCATGCGACTGGCGTGGTCGGGCCTGCTGGCACCGGCACCGCGCCGCTCTGCGGGCTCGCCAATGGCGCGCCCGACCTGCTGCTGACCGGCTCGCTGTCGAAGGCGCTGGGCGGCGCCAGCGGCGGCTTTGTCGCTGGTCCCCGCGTGCTGATCGAGACGCTGAAGGGCAAGTCGCGCAGCTGGATCTTCACTATGGGGATGACCACGGCGAACGCGGCGACGGCGCTGACGGCGTTGAAGATCTGCCGCGACGATCCTTCGCCCCGCGAACGACTCTGGCGCAATGTCGCGCATTTGCGCGAAGCGCTGCGCTTCTATGCGCTGGCCTGCCATGACAGCGACAGCGCCATCACGGCCGTGAAGGTTGGCGGCGAGGAGCGGGCACGGGCGATGACCACGCGCCTCGCCCGGGCGGGGGTCTTTGCCCCGGCGGTGTCCTTCCCGATCGTGGCGCAGGGCGAAGCGCGCTTGCGTCTGCAGGTCAGCGCCGCGCATGAGACGGCCGAGCTCGACGAAGCCGCCGCGGCGCTGGCGACGGCGTTCGCCGAGACGGGCTGAGATCAGCTCACAGCGAGCCGGTAGAGATGCACCGGCTTGCGCGGGGCGCGCTTGATCACGCCTTTCGCTTCGAGGTCGAGCTGGACGGCCTTCAGCCACCAGCCGGCCGTGGCGCCCTGCGGAAAAAGCTCGTCCGGCAGGAGTGGCAGCAGGGCCTCCTTCGCATCGGGGACGGTCAGCCCCGGCGCTTCCTCCGGCAGTGCCGCGAGCAGCGCTTTGCGCATCGCAAGGTACTTGGCGCGGTCGACCCGCTCGGACTTGCCGGGCTTGTTGACGTTCTCGATCTCGATCTTGTCGTCAGGCATCGATCGTCCCCGCTGTCGTGACCTTCGGATTGCGGAAGCCCATGGCGATCCAGGCACCGAGCAGCTTCAGGTAGAACGAGACCGTGTGGGTCTTGAGGTTCGGGATGTCGGCCGGCAGGGCGGAGGCGTCGGTGAGGTCGCTGGTCATGGTCCGCAACTCCGGCTTCGGCCGCGCGTCTTCGGGCCAGAGATGCGTATAGAGGCTGAGCCAGTGCGCGCCCTTCATTTCCAGGAAAACCGGCGTATTGCAGCAGGTCGCGACGATGCGGCGCGAGCCGGCATCCGGCTTCAACCGGAACTCGCACAAGCTCTCCGCGCCCGCGACGATCTCGACCCGGTCCTTGCGGTACTCAGCTGATGGCGTCGCGCCATAGGCGGTGAGGATGTCGCTGCCGCCGGGCAGCTTGGCGAGGCGTGCAGCGGCGGCACGGCAGCTGTCGCACAGGCATTCCGATACGAGGATCGGCGCTCCCCGAACCTTCAGCCGCGTATGGCCGCAAGCGCAGCCGATCGTCATGGACTGACTCATGCTGCGCGCTCCTGTGCGACCTGGAAGAGATGGCGGATATAGCGGTCGAGATGATCGAGGCTTTCGCGCGCCAGGTCCGGATCGTTGCCGGCCTTGGCGAGGACGAAGCCGCCCTGCAGTACGGCCTGAGTGTGCCGAGCCAGGCTTTCCGCGGTCCAACCGGACGTGGTGATGCCGTGGTCGCGGCGGGCCTGCTCGATATCGGCTTCCAGCGTCGCGGCATGGCCGAAGATGCTGCGGCCGCAGGCGTCGCGGATGTCAGGCGCGCTGGCATGGACTTCCTGCGCCAGCGTCCCGACCAGGCAGGTGAACTCGTAGAGATCGCCGGCGATGATCGCCTTGCGGAAGGCGACATAGGCGAGGATGCGGTCGAGGGCGTCGGCGGGTTCGTGATATGGCGCCGCGGCGAAGAAGGGCGTGACTCCTTCCGTCCAGAACTCGGCCGCGGCGACGCCAAGCGCCTCCTTGCTCTCGAAATGATGGAAAAAGGCGCCCTTTGTGACATCGGCGGCGCGGCAGAGATCGTCGACGCTGGTCGCGGCGAAGCCCTTGGCGCGGATGATGTCGCGCGCCGCTTCGAGCAGGCGGGTGCGGGCATTGCCGCGTTCGGGGGATTGCTTGGTCGGCCTTGGCATGATCAATACATACCATTCAGTTGGTATGTTGCAAATGCTTTCTCGCGGACTGCCGGATAGTGTTCCAGCACATTGACAAAAAATTTTGTCAATGCGAGCCTCAACGCATGCTCGACCTCGACGTCATCGACGATCCTGCCCGTGCCGCCGTGGCGCTCGACCCGGTCAAGCGGCGGATATTGGCTGAACTCTCCGAGCCGGCCTCGGCGGCAGCGCTCGCGGCGCGCGTTGGGCTCACCCGGCAGAAGGTCAATTACCATCTGAGGGCGCTCGAAGAGCACCAGCTGGTCACGCCGGCCGGCGAGCGGCAATGGGGTGGGCTGACGGAACGGCTGATGGTGGCGAGCGCCGCCTCCTTCGTCGTCTCGCCAGCGGCGCTGGGTTCGCTCGGCGCCGATCCCGAGCGCAACCGTGACCGGCTCTCGGCGAGCTATCTGATTGCGCTCGCAGCACGGATCGTGCGCGAGGTCGGCACGCTCTGGAACGAGGCGCGCCGGCGGGAGAAGCGGCTGGCGACATTGTCGCTCGACAGCGTCATCCGCTTCCGCTCGGCGGCCGAGCGCGCCGCCTTCACCCGCGAGCTCAGCGAGGCCGTGGCCGGGCTCGCCGCCCGCTATCACGACGAGAGCACTCCCGGCGGGCGCTCGCACCGACTCGTGGTCTGCGCCTATCCGGCGCCCGAGCCGAGCAATTCCTGAAAGGATCTGGATCATGCCGATCAAGAAGGATGGAACCGGCAAGCGCTGGGTCGAGATGGAGGTCCTCGTGCCCGGCACGCCCGAGCAGGTCTGGCAGACGCTGGCGACCGGGCCTGGTTACAACACCTGGTTCACGCGCACGACGATCGAGGAAAAGGTCGGCGGCAAGCTCAGCTTCAGCTTCGGGCCGGAGATGAGCTCGACGGGAGAGATCAACCTGTGGGAGCCGCCGCATCGCTTCGGCTACACCGAATATGAATGGGGCGAGAAGGCGCCGCCGATCGCGACCGAGATCACCATCACCAGCCGCTCCGGCGATCAATGCCTGGTCAGGATGGTGCATTCGCTTTTCGCCTCCAGCGACGATTGGGACGATCAGATGGAGGGCTTCGAAGGCGGCTGGCCCGGCTTCTTCGCGGTGCTACGCCTCTATCTCACGCATTTCGCCGGAAAGAAGGGGGCCTGCTTCCAGGCGATGCAGGCGACCGAGGGCGAGCATCTCGCCGTGTGGAAGAAATTGACCGGGACGCTCAGCCTTGCCGGCGCCAATGTCGGTGAGCACCGCGAATTGCCTTCGGTGCCGCAGGCCTTCGCCGGGACAATCGAGCAGACCGAGCAGAACCGGAAGCAGCGCCATGTCCTGCTGCGTTCGGACGACGGTGTCGCGCTGATCGGCAGCTACACGATGGGCGACAAAGTGAATCTCAGCGCCTGCCTGTTCTTCTATGGCGACGATGCCGACAAGCGTGCTGCCGAGAGCGAGCTGCGATGGCAAGGCTGGCTGAAGGAGACTTTCGCGGCTGCTGGCTGATCGTTCGATCAGCTCCTCTGAGCGAGCAACCAGGATCGGACCAGCGCCGTCTGCTCGGCATGCCGCGGCTTGCGGGCGCTGACCACGTAGAAATCGAGGCCGCCGCGCATGCTGGCTTGTGCCGCCAGAGCGAGGCGGCCGGCGGCAAGATCGGGCACGACCAGGAAACGGCTGGCGAGCGCGACCCCCTGGCCGGCGATCGCGGCATCGATCGCGAGCGCCGTCTGGTTGAAACGCGTGCTGCGGATCGTCAGCGGCATGGAGCGCCCCAAAGCGCGCTCGAAGAACTCCGGCCAGAGATCGTGCCCGTCGCGCAGCAGCGGCAGACGGGCCAGTTCTTCCTCGTCAGGGCGCATGGTGGGCTGGCAGATCGCGACGATCTCGTGCTCGAACAGCAGGTCGGCGGTCAGGCCGGGGCCGAAGGGCGGGCGGCCCTGGCGGATGGCGATGTCGACACCATCGGACTGGAAATTCGCCAGCGCGTCGCTGGCGAGGATGTTGAGTTCGAGCTGCGGGTGGGCGGCAGTGAAATCGGGCAGGCGCGGCACCAGCCATTTCGCCGCGATGCTCGGCGTCGCGCTGATCGTCAGGCGCAAGGGCTGCGGGCGCAGAGTGTCTGTCGCCTCGGCCAGCAAAGCGAAGGCGCGGGCGACATGAGTCGCGTAGCTGCGCCCGGCGCTGGTCAAGGCGAGCAGGCGCGGCTGGCGCTCGAACAGCTTCAGGCCGAGCTCGTTCTCCAGTCCGCGGACATGCTGGGCGACCGCGCCCTGGGTGACCCCGAGTTCATCGGCGGCGGCGCGGAAATTGAGATGTCGCGCCGCCGCCTCGAAGGCGCGCAGCGCATTGAGCGAAGGCAGGCGCTGCTGCGATTCTGTCATGCAGTAGTTTTTCTATCGATATGACGTCGGCCAACTCGCTGGCGAGTTTACGCGGCTAATGCGAGAAAGGCGAGAATGAGCGGCGCTGTTGGCAGCGCCTGTGTACCTTTCGCAGAGAGATGGAGCGTCCCATGTCAGGAGAAAAAGTCGCTATCGTCACCGCTGGTGGCAGCGGCATGGGCGCGGCCGCGGCGAAGCGGCTGGCGCAGGACGGCTTCAAGGTCGCGATCCTGTCGTCTTCCGGCAAGGGCGAGGCCCTGGCCAAGGAGCTTGGCGGCTTCGGCGTCACCGGCTCGAACCAGTCGAACGACGACCTGAAGCGCCTGGTCGACGAGACCATGGCGCGCTTCGGCCGCATCGACGTGCTGGTCAACAGCGCCGGCCATGGCCCGCGCGCGCCGATCACCGAGATCACCGACGAGCAATGGCATACCGGGCTCGACGTCTACCTGATGAACGTGATCCGGCCGACCCGGCTGGTCGCGCCGCTGATGGCGGCGCAGAAGTCGGGGGCGATCATCAATATCTCGACCGCCTGGGCCTTCGAGCCGGCCGCCAATTTCCCGACCTCGGCGGTGTTCCGCGCCGGGCTTGCCGCCTACACCAAGCTCTTCGCCGACCAGTATGCGGCGCAGAATGTGCGCATGAACAATGTCCTGCCCGGCTGGATCGACTCGCTGCCGCAGCTTGATGAGCGCCGCGCCGGGGTGCCGATGCAACGCTACGGCACCAGCGAGGAGATCGCTGCGACGATCGCCTTCCTCGCCTCGGACGGCGCCGGCTACATCACCGGCCAGAATCTGCGCGTCGATGGCGGCTTGATGCGCTCGCTGTAGAGGCGTACGCCGTCGCTCCGATTGCAGAGGCGGAGCAGGCGCGATGGCGGGCAAGGTCGATTGGGACGCGAACCAGTATCTGCGCTTCGAGGACGAGCGGACGCGGCCGCCGCTCGACCTGATCCAGCGTGTGCGCCTCACCGATCCGCAGCGCTGCATCGACCTCGGCTGCGGACCCGGCAACAGCACCGAGCTTGTCGCCGCGCGCTTCCCGAATGCGATTGTCGAGGGCCTCGATTCTTCGCCGGACATGCTGGAGAAGGCGCGCAAGCGCTTGCCGCAGCTCTCCTTCACGCTGGCTGATCTGGAGAGCTGGTCGGCGGAGGGGCGCTACGACCTGATCTTCGCCAATGCGGCGCTGCAATGGATCCCCGACCACCCCGCTTTGTTCGCGCGGCTGGCGCGGTCATTGGCACCAGGCGGTGTGCTCGCGGTGCAGATGCCGAACAATCTCGGCGAGCCCTCGCATGTCTCGATGGACGAGGCCGCCGCCGAGGGACCATGGGCCGGGCGTCTCGCCAATGCGCGGGCCTCGAAGGCGGTGATCGGCTCGTTCTCGGACTATCGGCGCTGGCTGATGGAAGCCGGCTGCGAGGTCGACATCTGGCAGACGACCTATGTCCACGCGCTCGCCGGCCATGATGCGATCGTCGAGTGGTTCAAGAGCACGGGCCTGAAGCCCTATATCGATCCGCTGCCCGCCGATGAGCGCGAAGCCTTCCTTTCCAGCTATCGCGAGAAGATCGCCAAGGCGTATCCGCTCGAGCCGGACGGCAAGGTGCTGCTGCGCTTCCCGCGCCTGTTCATCCTCGCGACCCGGGCATAAGCTTCGGGGATCAGTGCGATCCGGCCTTCGTCTCGGCGAGCACGTCGTGCAGGACGAGTTCGTGCACCAAGGCGTTGAAGGTGGCATCGTCGATCTCGCCGCTCTTGAGCAGGCGGCGCAGGGCCTCGCGTTCGGCGGCGAGGGCGGCATGGCGCAGGCTGCTTTCCGCGCTCTGCAACGCCACAGCTTCCTCGCGCGGTGTCTTGCCGTCGTCGAGCAGGGCAAGGCGCCGCCGATAGGTCGCGATCAGGCCCTCCGCCACGGCCTGGTCGACGGTCGCGGCGCCATCGGTGCCACCGCGATGGGCGACGCCTTCCAGCCGCGCGATCGCGGCCTCCGTGGCGGTGATCCGGGCCCGTCGCATCTCGGTGGCATGAGCGGCGCCATGGCCGGCGGCGAGCCCGCGCACGATTGGCGGCAGGCTGATGCTGGCGATGACAAGCCAGAGCAGGATCACGCCAGCGGCCAGGAAGATCGCGACATCCCGCCCCGGAAAGGGCGAGCCGTCGAGCGCGAGCACCGGCAGGGAAAGCACGCCGGCCAGTGTGACGGCGCCACGCACACCGGCGATCGAGCCGGCCAACCGCACCCGCAGGTTCGCATGAAGCGGCTCCAGGCGATAGCGGCGGATGAAGATGCGGCTGAGCGCGATCGCGACCGTGATCCAGACAAAGCGCAGCACGATCAGGCAGAGCGTCAGCGCGGTGATGATGCCGAGCGGCTGCCAGAGCCAATGCGTGTCGATGAGGGCCGGCGGGACGGTGCGGATGATCGCTGGCAGTTGCAGGCCGAGCAGCACGAAGATCGCACCGTTCAAGAGGAAGGCGAGCATCGTCCAGAAGGAATGGGCAAGCATATAGGCGGAGACGCTGAGCTGGTTTGCGGTGCGCGCCTGCCCGACGGCGAGCCCGGCGGCGACGGCGGCGAGCACGCCGGAGGCATGCACGGTTTCCGCCGCGAGAAAGGCGATGAAGGGCAGGAACATCACGACCAGCACCTGCGCCTCCGGTGCGATCCGGTCGAACTTCGCCAGGAGCTTCAGGGCAAAAAAAACGACCAGGACTGCGAGCAGTCCGGCGACGACACCGCCGGCGACGGCCAGCAGGAAACCAAGTGAGGCCTGCCAGAGCGAGAAGCTGCCGGTCAGCGCCGCCGCGGTGGCGAAGCGGAAGATCACCAGGCCGGAGGCGTCGTTGAGCAGCGATTCCCCTTCGAGAACGTGCATCAGACCCTTCGGTACGGTCTCCTTGTCGACAATGGAGGAGACCGCGACCGCATCGGTCGGCGAGAGCACCGCGGCGAGTGCGAAGGCGACTGGCAGCGGCATGGAGGGCACAAGCCAGTGCAGGGCAAGGCCACAGAAAAGGGTGGTGAAGAAAACCAGGCCGAAGGCGAGCGACAGGATCGGTCGCAGCAGCTTGCGGTATTCGCGCTTCGGCGCCTCCCAGGCATCGGCGAAGAGCAATGGGGCGATGAAGAGCAGAAGGAAGAGCTCCGGCTCGATATGGGGATGGAAGCCCGCGGTCGGCCAGGCCAGGGCAGCGCCGAGCGCGATCTGGACGATCGGAAGCGGAATGATCCTGAGCAGCCGGGTCAGCGGCTGAGATGTCACCACGGCGATGACCAGGATCAGGATGAAGGTGAAGATCTGCATGAACGACGCGGCCGGCCCGGTTCGCTTGGGATCGGTCGCGAGGTTTAGCGTAGCGGTGTCCGGCGAGCCAGCTTGCCGGACACCGACAGGTGACAGTTCAGAACGCGACCTTGTCGGCACCCTTGAGCTGGAGCTGCTCGCGGGCATCGTCGGGCGTTGCGACCTCAAGGCCGAGGCCTTCGATGATCTTGCGCGCGGCCTTGACCTGGTCGGCGTTCGACTTGGCGAGCTGGCCGGGGCCGAGCCAGAGCGAATCCTCGAGGCCGACGCGCAGATTGCCGCCCATCGCGACTGCCATCGCCGCGATCGGCAATTGATGGCGGCCGGCGCCGAGCACCGACCAGTGATAGTCGTCGCCGAAGAGCCGGTCGGCGGTGCGCTTCATATGGGCAACGTCCTCGGGGTGTGGGCCGATGCCGCCGAGCAGGCCGAAGACTGACTGGACGAAGAAGGGCGGCTTCACCAGTCCGCGATCGACGAAATGCGCGAGCGTGTAGAGATGGCCGATATCGTAGCACTCGATCTCGAAGCGCGTGCCGTTCTCGGCGCAGGTCGTCAGGATGTTCTCGATGTCCTTGAAGGTGTTCTTGAAGACGCGATCGTTCGAGCCTTCGAGATAAGGCCGCTCCCAGTCGTGCTTGAACTCCTTGAAGCGGTTCAGCATCGGGTAGAGCCCGAAATTCATCGAGCCCATGTTGAGCGAGGCGACCTCGGGCTTGAAATGGGCGCAGGGCTTGAGGCGCTCCTCGACCAGCATGGTCGGGGCGCCGCCGGTGGTGATGTTGATGACGCAGTTCGAGCGCTGCTTGATCACCTTGAGGAAGGGCTCGAAAGCCTCGGGCGACTGGTCGGGCTGGCCGGTCTTGGGATTGCGGGCGTGGACATGGACCAGCGCCGCGCCAGCCTCGGCCGCGCCGACCGCGGCATCGATGATCTCGTCCGGCGTCACCGGCAGATAGGGCGACATCGAGGGCGTGTGGATCGCGCCGGTGACGGCGCAGGTGATGATGACTTTGCGGTTCTTCGCCATGCGATTTACGTCCTTCGCTGATCCCTAAATCCTGAACTCACGCCGGCTTGCGCTTCGCGGCGCGCTTGTGCGCCTGCAAGGCGGCGAGGCGGCTGTCGCGCCAGTCGCTCAGGCGCTTGACGCGGGTCGCTTCCTGCGCACCGCGCCATTCGCGCATCACTTCGGCGACCGTCTCCGGCTTGAACGGATTGCCGAGCCCTTCCGAGGATTTGACCATGCGGTCGAGCGACTCGGAATAGCGCGCACAATAGTCGGGGATCCCGCCAGGCGCATTGAGCTCGATCGTCTCGAACGGGCCCATGAACGACCAGCGCAGGCCGAGCCCGTCGCGGATGGTCTTGTCGACATCCTCGGCGCTGGCGACGCCTTCGCCGACGAGCCGGAAGGCCTCGGCCAGCAGCACCGCCTGCAGGCGGTTGAGCACGAAGCCGGGCTTCTCCTTGCGCAGCATGATCGCGACCTGGCCGGCCTGCTCGTAGAGGCGCTTGGCCCTGGCGACGATTTTGGGATCGGTCCAGGGCGCCGGGGCGAGCTCGACGATCGGCACCAGATGCGGCGGGTTGACCGGATGGGCGACGAGGCAGCGGGCGCGGCCCTTCAGCTCTTCCGAGAAGGTCGAGGCCATGATGAAGGAAGTCGAGGAGGCCAGGATCGTCGAGGCCGGCGCGAGCGCGTCCATCTGCGCGAAGAGCTCGCGCTTGGCCTCGACCGTCTCCGGCCCGTTCTCCTGCACCAGCGCCACGCCCTTCAGTGCGTCAGCAAGGTCTTTCGCGACGCGGATGCGGGCGAGCGAGCCCTTGGGATCGTCGACGAGGCCATGGCCGGCGAGCTCCCGGAGGTTCTTGCCGATATGGACGCGCGCGGCCTTGGCGGCCTCCGGCTTCACATCGTGCAACGCGACCTCGAAGCCATGGCTGGCGAAGACGGTGGCCCAGGCGCGGCCGATCAGGCCCGAGCCGACGATGGCGATCTTGGTCATGCGATCCTGTCCATGGCAGTCGAAGGAGAGAGCTCGTTCAAAGCCACAGCACCTGCCGCCGCAGCGCAAGGTCCTGGCTGAGGGCGCGGGAGGGGCCGATATGCGTGACCTGGCCGCGTTCGAGCACGACGGTGCGGTCGGACAGCGCCAGCGCCAGGTCGAGATGGTGGTCGACGATGACGATGGCGATCTCCTTGCGGAGCTTGTCGAAGGCCTCGAACAGCTCCTCGACCACCGCCGGCGCCAGGCCCTCGAAGGGCTCGTCGAGCAGGAGCACCTTGGTGTCGCCGGAGAGGGCGCGCGCGACAGCCACCATCTGCTGTTCGCCGCCGGAGAGATAGTCGGCCGGCGACTGCCAGCGCTCCCGAATGCGCGGGAAGAAGGCGAAGATCTTCTCGTCTTCCCAATGCGTGCCGTTGCCGGTGCGGCGGCGCAGGCGCCCGAGCTCCATATTGTCCTTGACGCTCATGCCGGCGAAGAGGCCGCGCCCCTGCGGCACATAGGCGATGCCGGCGCGGGCGATCTGGGCCGGCGGCAGGCGAGCGATGTCGTCGCCGGCGAGGCTGATCGTGCCGGACGCCGGCGGGGCGATGCCGGTGATGGTCTTGAGCAGGGTCGACTTGCCGGCGCCGTTGCGGCCGAGCAGCGCGACGATCTCGTTCTCGTGCACGCCGAAGCTGACATCACGCAGGATGTGGCTCTTGCCGTAGAAGGTGTCGACCTTGTCGAGACCGAGCAGGACCTTGTCGCCGGCTGCACTTTCGCGCGGCTTTTCGGCCAGCGCATGGGCGCCGGAGCCGATATAGACCTCCTGCACCTTCGGCGAGGAGCGGGCGTCCTCGACCGTGCCGTCGACCAGCACCGAGCCCTCGTTCATCACCGTGACATGGTCGGCGATGGCGAAGACGCGGTCGATGTCGTGCTCGACCAGCAGCACCGGCAGATCGGTCGAGATCGACTTGATCAGGTTGCCGACGCGCTCGCGCTCGGCTGCGGCGAGGCCGGCGAGCGGCTCGTCGAGCAGCAGCACGCGCGGGCTTGTGGCGAGAGCGAGGCTCATGTCGAGCAGGCGCTGGCCGCCATAGCTGAGCGAGCCGGCCTCGGCCTGTTCGATGCCGGAGAGGCCCATGGTCGAGATAACCTGACGGGTCTCGTCATTGACCTGATCCAGCCCACCGGCTGCCTGCCAGAGACCGAAGCGCTCGGGCGCCCGCGCCTGCACGGCGAGCCGAACATTCTCGGCGACCGAAAGCGCCGGGAAGAGGTTGGTGATCTGGAAGGCGCGGCCGATGCCGGCGCGCGTGATCGCCTCCGGCGAGAGGCCGGCGACATCGCGCTCGCGCAGGCGGACCTCGCCGCGATCGGGCGCGAACATGCCGGAGATCAGGTTGAAGGCGGTGGTCTTGCCGGCGCCGTTCGGGCCGATCAGCGCATGCAGCTTGCGGTCACGCATGCGCAAGTCGACGTTCTCGACTGCCTTGATGCCGCCGAAGCTCTTGGCGAGGCCGGTCGCGGTCAGGATGGTGCCGTCGCTCGCGTCAGCCGGCTTCATGAAGGCGGGGAGCTCGACCGCGCCGGCTTTGCGGGCCGACATAGCGGCGTCCTCGGCTGCCTGCTTGCGGAATGGCTTGAGGAGGCGCTGGCCGACGCCGACGAGCCCGTCCGGTGAGAAGACGATGAAGGCGACGAAGAGCAGGCCGAACCAGAACAGCCAGTTCTCGGTGACGCTGGAAAGCAAGTCGCGGAAGACGACGAAGAAGAGCGCGCCGAGCGCCGGGCCGAGGAAGGAGCGCATGCCGCCGATCACCACCATCGCCAGCAATTCGCCGGAGAAGGCGACCGAGATCGGCTCGGCCGAGGTCATGCGGTTGTTGAAGAGCAGCAGCGTGCCGGCAAGCCCGGTCAGCGCCGCCGAGACGGTGAAGGCGACGAGCTTGTAGCGGGTCGTGGCATAGCCGAGGAAGCGGGCGCGCTGCTCGTTCTCGCGGATCGCGACGAGCACGGTGCCGACCGGCGAGCGGTGGAAGCGCCAGAGGCCGTAGACCACGGCGAAGCCGATCGTCGCCACGAGCATGTAGAAGGGCAGGGCGGTCTCGAAATCGATGCCGGCGAAGAGCGGGCGCTTGATGCCGCCGAGACCGTCCTCGCCGCCGGTGACAGAGGTCCAGCGGAAGGCGACCGAATAGATCATGGCGGCGAGCGCCAGCGTCAGCAGCGAGAAATAGACGCCGCGGCGGCGCAGGATCAGCGCGCCGAAGGCAAAGGCGATCAGCGCAACGAGCGCGACCGCGAGCAGGATCGGCAAGGCGAACTGGCCGGGCAGCCAGTTGCGCTGGATCAGGCCGGCCGCATAGGCGGCGATGCCGAACCAGGCGCCATGGCCGAAGGAGACGAGCCCGGTGGTGCCGACCAGCACGTTGAGGGCCATGCAGGCGATGGCGAAGACCACGACCTCGGTGGCTGACGTCGTGCCGAGCCCGACCGCATGCAGCAGCGAGGGCAGGATGGCGAGGCCGATGGCGGCGAGGACGAGCGGGAGATAATCGCGCTGGGAGCTGGTCATGTCGGCCTCACTCGAAGCGCTGGATGCGCTCGCCGAACAGGCCGCGCGGACGGAAGAGCAGGACGAGCAGCATCATCAGGTAGATCACCGCCGTCGACCATTGCGTCAGGCCGAGGCCAATGGTGATGCCCTTGACGAGGCCGACCATCAGCGCGGCGACGACGACGCCCCAGAAGGAGCCGAGCCCGCCGATGACGACGACGACGAAGGCCGGCGTGATGATCTCCTGGCCCATGGCCGGATGGATCGAATAGATCGGCGCCAGCAGCACGCCGGCAAGGCCGGCAAGGCCGATGCCGATGCCGGCGACGGTCATCATATAGGGCTGCAGCGAGATGCCGAGCGCGCCGACCATGTCGGGGTTCTGCACGCCGGCGCGCACGACGCGGCCGAAAGCGGTGCGCTGCAAGAGGAACCAGAGGCCGAGTACGCAGGCGGCGGCGATCAGGATCAGCAGGGCCCGGTAGCGCGAATAGATGAAGTCGCCGATGAAGAGCTGGCCGCGCAGCGCCGGCGGGATCGAAAAGGAGAGCGGCGGCGCGCCGAAGATCATGCGCAGCGACTGCTCGGCGACCATGGCGAGGCCGAAGGTCAGCAGCAGCGAGAGGATCGGGTCGGAGCGGTAGAAGCGCTGAAAGAGCCCGCGCTCGATGACGATGCCGATCAGCGCGACCAGCACCGGCGAGGCGATGATGGCGCCGCCGAAGCCGATATGCGGGGCAAGCACGATCGTGAGATAGGCGCCGATCGCATAGAAGGCGCCATGCGCCAAATTGACGATGCCGCCGAGCGAGAAGATCAGCGACAGGCCGAGCGCGATCAGGAGGTAATAGACCCCGTCGAGCAGCCCGTTCAGCACCTGCTGGATGAAGAGGGTGAGCAAGGGATGGCCTTTGCTGGATTACGCGGCAGGTGGAGGGACGGCGGCGCCGTCATGCTCGGGCTTGACCCGAGCATCTCAGGCAGAAGAAGGCTCCAGCCGGTGCCTTCCCGTCATGAGATTCTCGGGTCTGCGCTACGCTTCGCCCGAGAATGACGCGGAGCGTTCAGCTCATCTTGCAGACGGCTTCGTCGCCCTGGGTCGCGATCACCTCCATGTCCTCGTTCGGGCCGGGCACCGGCGGCGAGGAGGTGAAGAGGTCCCACTGGTTCTTGACCTGCGCCGCCGGCAGAGCGGTGATCGTGTACATCTCGCTGATCAGCTGATGGTCGGAGGCGCGGAAATAGCCCTGGCGCGGCTTCATCACGTCGAACTTCGCGCCCTTTTCCAGATGCTCGAGGATCTTGGCGGTGTCGGTCGATTTCAGCTCGTTCATCGACTGGGCCATGACCTTGACGCCGACATAGTCGCCCCAAGCCTGGTTCTCCGGCGGCTTGCCGTATTTCTTGGTGAAGGCGGCGACGAAGGCCTTGGTCGAGGGCGTGTCGATCAGGTGATGCCAGACGCAGGGCCAGATGCCGCCGAAATTGTCCTTGCCGGCGGCCCAGGCGAGGGCGGTGTCGAAGCCGAAGCCGGCGACCGGGAAGGTCAGGCCGAACTCGGAATACTGCTTGAGGAAATTCGTGATCTGGTTGCCGGCGAGGTTCGAGATGACGAGGTCGGGCTTGGCTGCCCGGATCTCCAGCAGCAGCGCCGAGAAGTCGGTCGCGTCGGTCGGGACCAGCTTGTCGGCGGCGAACTGGCCGCCATTGGCCTCCATGAAGCGCTTGGCGACCTTGCTGAGGTCATGGCCGAAGGCGTAGTCGGCGGTGAGCGAGAACCACTTCTTGCCCTTGACCAGCCCCTGCGCCAGCAGCGAGCGGCCGGCGCTCTTCACATACATCGAGTTCTGGTGCTCGACATGGAACATGTAGCGGTTGCAGCTCTCGCCGCGCAGGGCGTCGGAGTTGCCGCCGGTGTTGAGGAAGAGCGTCTTGTTGCGGGCCGCGACCTGCGAGATCGTCAGGCAGGAGGCTGACGAGATCTCGCCGATGATACAGGCGACCTTGTCGCGCTCGATCATGCGCTCGGCCTTGGTCGAGGCGGTCTGTGGATTGACCGAGTCTTCCTTGAGCAGCTCGAGCTTGCGGCCATTGATGCCGCCGGCGGCGTTGATCTCCTCCGCGGCGAGATCGGCGGCCATGACGCCATATTCGCCGAGCGGGCCGAGGAAGCCGGTGCGCGGCGTAAGGTGCCCGAAGCGGATCGCATCAGCGCTCTGTGCGAGAATGACCGCCGGGCTGGCGACGAGGCCAGTGGCCGCCGCGCCGAGCCCGACCAGCGTCTGACGACGCGAGAGGCCCTTGATCCTTGACTGCTCTGACATTCCGTTCCTCCCAGAACTCGCCCGCGCTCTTCGGCGTCGGATTGCGTGGATCGTCTTCTTCACTCTACGGTCTTGGACCGCTTGTCGTGATCTGTGATCACAGTTAGGTTGGCAGACATGGTTGCCCGAGTCCAGCCCTCTGTTGCGCCGCAATCGCGGCCTGCTTCCCCCGGGGTGGGGAAGGCTGGAGAGGTGTCGGCGCTCGACGAGGTTGGCTCGCTGCAGCACGAGACGCTGGGCGAACGGGTCACCGGCGAGCTTCGGGCGCTGCTGATCGCCGGGCGATTGGCGCCGGGTGAGAAATTGTCGCTACGCCGTGTCGCCGAGGCGCTCGGCGTCTCGATGATGCCGGTGCGCGAGGCGGTGAGCCGGCTTGCCGCCGACAAGGCGCTGGAGGTCCTGCCCGGGCGGGCGGTGCGGGTGCCCGTGCTGACGCTGGCGCAGTTTCGCGAACTCACCCGGATCAGGCTGGTGGTGGAGGGCTTTGCCGCCGAAGAGGCGACGAAGGTCATCACCGACGCGCAGATCGCCGTGGTCGCCCAGCATGAGGCGGCGTTCCTGGCCGCGGCGAAGGACCCGCCGGATCCGGCCGCCGCGGTCGGCGCCAATCGCGACCTGCACTTCGCGCTCTACGAGGCGGCCGGCATGCCCTCGCTGATTGAAATGATCTCCCGGCTCTGGCTCAAGGCCGGGCCGATCCTCAATCTCGACATGCGGCATGAGCCGCGCCGGCTCGACGGTGGCAGTGCCGTCGTGGCCCATGCGCAATTGCTGGCTGCCCTGCGACGGCGTGATCCGGCAGCGGCGCGGCAGGCGCTGGTCGAGGACATCAGCGCTGCGGCCGAGCATATCGAACGGACGGCGCGGCTGGCGGAATAGCCAGTCGCCTGAAGAACGAAGGAAAAGGGACGGAAACGATGGATCTGACGATCAAGGGTCTGCGCGTGCTGGTGACGGCTGGCGCCAATGGCATCGGCCGGGCGACGGCGCGCGCCTTCGCGGCGGAGGGCGCCAAGGTCCATATCTGCGACGTCGACGAGAAGGCGCTCGCCGAGATGGCTGAGAGCGATCCTTCGATCACGCGCTCGGTCTGCGACGTTTCCGACCGCAAGGCGGTGGCGCGGCTGTTCGAGGAGGCACTGGCGGCGCTCGGCGGGCTCGACTGCCTAGTCAACAATGCCGGCGTCGCCGGGCCGACCGGCCGCGTCGACGAGATCGCGCCGGAGGACTGGGACTCTTGCGTCGCCATCGACCTGACCGGCCAGTTCAACTGCACCCGGCTCGCCGTCGAGCACCTGAAGCAGTCGACCAACGCTTCGATCGTCAATCTCTCCAGCCAGGCCGGCAAGCATGGCTTCCCGCTGCGCTCGCCTTACGCAGCGGCGAAATGGGGCGTGATCGGCTTCACCAAGGCGCTCTCGGCCGAGCTCGGCGAGTTCGGCATCCGGGCGAACGCGATCTGCCCTGGCCTCGTCGACGGGCCGCGTATCCAGAGCGTCATCGCCAACAAGGCACGCTCGCTCAACGTCTCGCATGACGAGATGACCAACCGGCTCTTCGCCGGCGTCTCGATCAAGCAGTTCGTCGATCCCAAGGATATCGCCAAGCAGATCGTCTTCCTGGCCTCGCCCTTCGCCAAGACGATCTCCGGCCAGGAGATCTCGGTCTGCGGCGATACGCGAATGCTGAGCTGAGGTCGGCGCCCTCGACCTTCCTCCCTTAATCGCCTAGAGGATGCCGCCTGAACAGGAGCGGCGGCTTGTCGAAGGGCGTCCATCACGAATTTCAGGCCGGGGCCGGCCATGACGACCACGAAGGATCGAGCGATCGATCCTTCGGCTTCGTCTTTGCGGCCGTCTTCGGGCTGATTGGCCTTTACAATGCCTGGCATCATGGCCGGGCCTGGCCCTGGCTTGCGCTCATCGCCGCCGGCTTCCTCGCGGTCGCATTGATCCGCCCGGCGGTGCTGGCGCCGCTGAACCGGCTCTGGATGAAATTCGGCCTGCTCTTGGCCGCGATCATCAACCCGATCGTGCTCGGCATCCTGTTCTTCCTCGTCTTCACGCCGATGGCCTTCATCGCCCGGCTGGTCGGCAAGGACTTCCTGCGGTTGAAGAAGCAGCCGGAGGCAAAGAGCTACTGGATCGTCCGCGATCCGCCGGGGCCGGAGCCGGTCTCGATGAAAGACCAGTTCTGACGGGATTGCTGCGATGTCGTTCCTGCGCGAATTCTTCCGCTTCATGGCGGCGCGAAAGAAGTTCTGGCTGGTGCCGATCCTTCTGATGTGCGTGCTGCTCGGCGGCCTGCTGTTCCTGACCAAGGGCAGCGCGATCGCACCCTTCATCTACACGTTGTTCTGAGCGTCCCGGCCGCGATGCGCATTCTCGGGATTTCGGGGCTCTACCATGACAGCGCGGCGGCGCTGGTCGTTGACGGGCGCATCGAGGCGGCAGCGCAGGAGGAGCGCTTCACTAGGCGCAAGCACGACGCCGATTTCCCCAAGCACGCGGTCGAGTACTGCCTGTCGATCGCCGGCTGCGAGCTGGACCAGCTCGACGCGGTCGTCTTCTACGACAAGCCCTTCATCAAGTTCGAGCGCCTGCTCGAGACCTATCTCTCCTTCGCGCCGCGCGGCTTCCAGTCGTTCAAGATGGCGATGCCGCTCTGGCTGCGCGACAAGCTGTTCCAGAAGCAGATCATCGCCAAGGAGCTGAAGAAGTTCTCGGCCGGTTTCGACGTCGGAAAACTGCTCTTCACCGAGCATCACCTGTCGCATGCGGCCTCGGCCTTCTACCCCTCGCCCTTCGAGGAGGCGGCGGTGCTGACCATGGACGGGGTCGGCGAATGGGCGACGATGACCCTCGCCATCGGCAAGGGCAACGACCTGAAGGTCCACAAGGAGCTGCACTTCCCGCATTCGCTCGGGCTGCTCTACTCGGCCGTGACCTATTACATCGGCTTCAAGGTCAATTCCGGCGAGTACAAGGTGATGGGCCTTGCGCCCTATGGCGAGCCGCGCTTCGCCAAGACGATGCTGGAAAAGCTGGTCGACCTGAAGGAGGACGGCTCCTTCCAGCTCGACCAGAGCTATTTCAACTACGGCGTCGGCCTGACCATGACCAATGACAGGTTTGCCGCCCTGTTCGGTGAGCCGGTCCGCAAGCCCGAGCAGTTGCTGACGCAGTTCCACATGGACATGGCGGCCTCGGTCCAGGCGGTGACCGAGGAGATCGTGCTGCGTCTTGCCCGCTCGGTCCGGGCCGAGACCGGCATGCAGAACCTCTGCCTCGCCGGCGGCGTCGCGCTGAACTGCGTCGCTAATGGCAAGCTGCTGCGGGAGGGCTTGTTCGAAGGCTTGTGGATCCAACCCGCGGCGGGTGATGCCGGTGGGGCGCTCGGGGCAGCGCTTGCCGGCTACCACCTCTTCCACAGCAAGCCGCGCGAAGTGCCCGTCAAGGGCGACGCGATGCGCGGCAGCTATCTCGGCCCAGCTTTCAGCCAAAGCGAGATCGAGACGGAGCTGACGGCTGCAGGCGCGAAGTTCGAGGTCCTCGATGATGCTGCGCTGACCGAGGCGACCGCCCAGGGCCTCGCCGACGGCAAGGCGGTCGGCTGGATGCAAGGACGGATGGAGTTCGGCCCGCGCGCGCTCGGCGGCCGCTCGATCCTCGGCGATCCGCGCTCGCCGGCGATGCAGAAGACGCTCAATCTCAAGGTGAAGTACCGCGAGAGCTTCCGGCCCTTCGCACCCTCGGTACTGCGCGAGGACGTCGCCGACTGGTTCGAGCTCGACGGCGACTCGCCCTATATGCTTCTCGTCGCCGATGTCCGTGAGGAACTGCGGCGCGAGATGACGGATGAGGAGAAAGCGCTGTTCGGCATCGACAAGCTGAATGTGCCGCGCTCCACCATCCCCGCCGTCACCCATGTCGACTATTCCGCCCGCATCCAGACGGTGCATGCAGAGACCAATCCGCGCTACCACCAGCTGATCTCGCGCTTCAAGGCGCTGACCGACTGCCCGGTCGTGGTCAACACCTCCTTCAACGTCCGCGGCGAGCCGATCGTCTGCACGGCGAGCGACGCCTTCCGCTGCTTCATGGGTTCGGAGATCGAATTGCTCGTCGTCGGCAACTGCCTGCTGCGCAAGGAGCAGCAGGACCCGGCGTTGAAGCTCAACTACAAGGACGCGTTCGAGCTCGATTGAGCGGTAAGGAGAGAGGCGCGAGTTATGTTGGGAGTCAGGCCAGACTCCACATGCGGACAGGGAAATCGAACCCGGGTTGAAGCTCGAACGATCGGCTGCCTTTCACCGCCATGAGGGCTCACCAGGGGTCCCAGCCGATACATTCGTTTGGTGATGTCATATGGGGTCTGCCCAGACTTTGCTGCAGAGCACCGGGACCCGCTACGCGGGTTGGGCACCCATCGCTGTGGCATATTGCGGCCATCTCAGCATTTTTGCGACCGACTCGCCATATCGGTGGGCGCTTTGACAGCGATCCCCACTCAGGTATGACAACCGCCTTCTAAGAATTTAGAGATTCCGCATGTGTGGCCTGTTTGCTTCCGTTGGCTTCGAACCCGATCGCGCGCGCATTGACATCGTAGCGCATCGCGGGCCGGACGGTGGCGGCTGGCAGGTCTATGCGAGCCCGGCCGGTCCTGTGGCTCTGGGCCATCGCCGGCTTGCCATCATTGATGTGTCCGATGCCGGGTTGCAGCCGATGGCGGATGTGTCGCAGCGTTACTGGCTCGTCTTCAACGGTGAGATCTACAATTACATCGAGCTCCGCGAAGAGATGCGAGCGAGGGGAGAGGTTTTCGTCTCCGAGTCCGATTCCGAGGTGCTGTTGCGTGCCTATATGCTCTGGGGCGAGGAGGCGCTGCCGCGGCTGCGCGGCATGTTCGCCTTCCTGATTTGGGACGATCGAGACAAGAAGCTCTTCGCCGCCCGGGATCGCTACGGCATCAAGCCGCTCTACATGGTGACGACGCCCCGCGGGGCCGCCTTCGCCTCCGAGATCAAGCAACTGCTCAACCTACCAGGGTTGAGCGGCCGCATGAACATCGCCCGCGTTCACGACTTCCTTGCGTCAGGGATGTCTGACCACACCGCGGAGACGATGCATGACGGGGTGATGCAGGTGCGTGGCGGTGAATGCGCAGTCGTCGATGGGAATGGCTCCGGGCCTGTGACTGTGAAGGTACGGCGCTGGTATCCCGCTACTGCCGGCGAACTCTCGCTGTCGGAGGAGGATGCGGCGGAGCGCTTCCGCGATCTGCTAACCGAATCCGTGCGACTGCATTTGCGTTCTGACGTGCCGGTTGGCTCCTGCCTGTCGGGCGGCCTCGATTCCTCGGCGATCGTATGCCTGATGTCAGGCATGATGGGCTCGGGCGGCGGCGGATCGCAGGTCAATACCGTCTCGGCCTGTTACGCCGAGAAGAGTGTCGACGAGAAACCCTTCATGGATGCGGTCGTCGCTCATGCGCATACGCAGCCACATTTCATCTTTCCGAAGGCCGAGGACGTCTTCCAACGCGCTTCTGACATTACTTGGCATCAGGATGAGCCATTCGGCTCGTCCTCCATATTCGCACAATGGTGCGTCTTCGAGGAAGCACGGCGTGTTGGCGTCAAGGTTATGCTGGACGGTCAGGGGGCCGATGAACAGCTGGCCGGATATCATACGGCGTTCGCCTATCGCATCGCTGGTCAGGTTCGGAGTGGCAGAGTCGATGCGGCGATTGCAACGGTGCTGGCGCGCAAGCGCGAGCTCGGGGCGCCGATGCTAGGCCAGCTGCTTATGGCGGCGCTCGCTCTCGCGCCGGAGCCCATGACGGTTCGCTTGCGCAACGCCTACCATCAGATACGGCAAGGTGGTTGGCTCAACACCGAGACGATTCGGTCGGATGGCAACCGATCGACCGCAGTTCAGGAGGCACGGATTCGATCCGGCCTTGAGCCTATCGTCGACATTCGTTCGCTCTGTCTCGGGCTGACCTTTGCCACAAACCTTCCCATGCTTTTGCATTGGGAGGATCGCAACTCGATGGCGCACTCAATCGAGGCACGGGTACCGTTCCTGGACCATCCGCTGGTCGAGTTCTCGCTTGCGCTCGGCAACAGCCACAAAATCGAGGGGGCAAGCACCAAAGCGGTATTGCGGCGGGCGATGAAGGGGATCATGCCCGATCTGATCATTGATCGACGTGATAAGCTCGGTTTTGCCACACCGGAGCAGGTTTGGTTCCGCGGTCCGCTCAAGCGGCAGGCAATGGACGGAATCGAAAAAACACTGTCGCTATATCCAGGTTTGTTCAACGCTGAAGCTGTTCGCCAGAACGTGACCAGAATGCTGGATGGCCATGCGCCATTGGATTTCTCGCTGTGGAGAATCATCAATCTGGGCATCTGGGGACAGCGGTTTGGCATGAGCCTATAATGTGGCTTCTCCGCTGCGGAATATGGTCCGCCGATCAGGAATGACGGGATGTGTGGAATAGTAGGCGCGATGTCATTGTCCGCCGAGCCGATCGGGCGGCTGGATCAAGCACTCACTGTCATGAATCGCTTGATCGCCCATCGGGGTCCGGACGGTGAAGGATATTGGCGCTCTGCGGATTCAAGATGCGGATTGGCGCATCGCAGGCTCGCGATCATCGACCTGTCGGCTTCGGGGCATCAGCCTATGCAAGCTGCCAATGGGGCGGTGATCTCGTTCAATGGAGAAATCTACAACTATCGCGAGCTGCACGATGCGCTGGCGTCGCATTGGTGTTTTCGGTCGACGTCCGATACGGAGACAATTCTGGCCGCATATGATCGCTGGGGCGTGGATTGTCTGAGCCAGCTGCGGGGAATGTTTGCGTTCGCTCTGTGGGACGGTCAGCGCCTTTTCGCTGCCCGTGACCGCTTCGGGATCAAGCCATTCTACTATACGATAGTCGGAAACGTTCTCTATTTTGCTTCGGAGATGAAATCTCTGCTGCCGCTATTGCCCGAGATCGCGACGGATCCGGAGGCTCTGGCAGAATATATGGCTTTCCAGTACACTCTTGGCGAGCGAACACTGTTCAAGCATATTCGTTCCCTACCCCCCGGCCACGCTCTTACCGTCGAGAACGGTCAGGTCAGGGTTTTTCGTTACTGGGACGTCCATTACGAGCGGGACCGGGACCATACGCCAGGATGGTTCAGCCGGGAGATGCGTGACCGACTCTCCGATTCGATCCGTGTGCATCTGCGCTCTGACGTGCCGGTCGGGGCCTACATTTCCGGCGGTATCGATTCTAGCCTGATCGGCATCCTCGCTGGCCGCGAGGCGGCTTCCGGCCGGATCGGGTTCCACGGCAAATTCACCGAGTTTCCAGGTTACGACGAGAGCGACTATGCCGAAGTGGTCTGTAAGGCCAGCGGCATCGATCTGCATCAGATCGAGATCACGGCGACCGATTTCCGCAACAACATCCAGAAGGTGCTCTACCATCTCGACACGCCGGTCGGCGGGCCGGGCTCGTTCCCGCAATACATGGTTTCGGAGTTGGCGGCGCGCCATGTCAAGGTCGTCCTCGGTGGCCAAGGTGGCGACGAGATATTCGGAGGTTATGCCCGTTACCTGATCGCTTATCTCGAGCAAGCCTTGAAGGCGTCGATCGACGGCACGCAGCGCGACGGCAATTTTGTCGTGACGCCGGAGTCGATCATCCCCCATCTGACGGTGCTGCAGGAATACAAGCCATTGATCCGGCAGCTCTTCTCGAAGGGCCTGTTCGGGCCGCTGGACGAGCGCTATTTTCGCCTGATCGATCGTTCCGCCGACATGGAGAACGAGGTCGACTGGTCGGCACTGGACCGGCCCGGTGTTTTCGCCCGCTTCCAGGCGATCTTCAATTCCGAGCGGAACGTAAAGAAGGAAGCCTATTTCGACTCGATGACGCATTTTGACTTTAAGTGCCTGCTGCCGGCGCTGCTGCAGGTCGAGGACCGGATGTCGATGGCGCATGGGCTGGAGTCCCGCGTGCCGCTGCTCGACCACTCGGTCGTCGAGTTCGCCGCGACGATACCAGCCGACATCAAATTCAAGGGCGGCCAGATGAAGCACTTCATCAAGTCGACCTTTTCCGGAGACCTGCCACAAGAATTGGTGCAGCGCCGCGACAAGATGGGCTTCCCAGTGCCGCTCAAGGAGTGGTTCTCCGGCGAGCTCAAGGACATGGTTGCGGACGTCTTCGCGACGCAGAAGACGCGTCACCGCGAGTTCTTCAACACGGACGCCATCCTCGCCAATTTCGACAAGGCGGAGCGCTTCTCGCGCAAGACCTGGGGGCTGCTCAGCCTCGAACTTTGGCACCAGACCTTCCATGACCGTGCCGCAGATTACCGGCGGATGCTCGACGAGATCGAGCCGGCGCAGGTCGCGGCCCAATAACTCCAGCATTCACGGGAACAGAACGATGAAGGTCTTCATTACGGGTGGCTCCGGCCAGGTCGGTTCGACCGCGGCAGACATGTTTCTCGCGCGCGGCGATACCGTGATGTCGCTCGAAAATTTCTCGACCGGCCGGCGCGACAATCTGCTCGACGATGAGCGCCTGACGCAGGTCGAGGGCTCGATCATCGACTGGAAGCTGGTCGACCAGCTCTTCTCCGACTTCAAGCCCGATGTCGTTGTGCACACCGCCGCGTCCTACAAGGATCCCGAGGATTGGGAGACCGATGCGCTGGTCAACGCTGTCGGCGGCGCCAACATCGCCAAGGCCTGCAAGCTGCACAAGGTCGGGCGCCTGATCTATTTCCAGACCGCGCTCTGCTACGGCACCAAGCCGCTGCAGCAGCCGATCACGCTCGATCATCCGATCAATCCGGTGAATTCGAGCTATGCGATCTCGAAGACCGCCGGCGAGCACTATGTCCAGTTCTCTGGCGTCGACTGGGTGACCTTCCGCCTCGCCAACGTCATCGGCCCACGCAATGTCTCCGGCCCGCTGCCGATCTTCTATGGCCGCCTCGCCGTGGGTAAGAAGTGCTTCGTCACCCCGGCGCGGCGCGACTTCTGCTATGCCGGCGACCTCGCCAAGGTCGTGCTCCAGGCCGCCGACGGCAAGGGCAACGGCACCTATCACTTCTCGTCCGGCAAGGACGTGGCGATCAAGGAACTCTACGACGCTGTCGTCAGAGCGATGAAGCTGAACGACTATCCCGAGCCAGAGGTGAAGCCGCTCGGACCGGACGATGCGGCCTCGATCCTGCTCGACCCCTCGCGCACCTTCGCCGATTTCGGCGATGTCGAGTTCACCCCACTTGACGAGATCGCGCGGCTCTCGGTCGAGCGCTGGGAGAAGGAAGGGGTCGTCGGCGGCTACACTCATCTCAAGGAAGCACGTGCCGACATCAAAACCGCGGCCAAGGGCTAACAAGGCGATCCCATGCGCATCCTGATCACCGGCGGAGCGGGCTGTCTCGGCTCGAACCTGACCGAGCGTTATCTCGCGGCCGGCCACGAGGTGCTCGTGCTCGACAACTTCGCCACCGGCCATCGCGGCTCGCTGCCGGAGGAGCATCCGGCGATGCGCGTGGTCGAGGGCAGGGTCGAGGACCGCGATCTGGTCGATCGGCTTTTCGCCGAGTTCAGGCCGAGCCATGTGCTCCATTCCGCCGCGGCCTACAAGGATCCGGACGACTGGGTCGAAGATACGCGCACCAATGTCGAGGGCACGATCCATGTCGTGGAGGCGGCGAAGGCGGCGGGCGTCAAGCGCTTTGTCAACTTCCACACCGCCCTCGGCTATGGGCGACCTGAGAAGCTGCCCATCCCGGCGGATGCGCCGGCGCGCCCCTTCACCAGCTACGGCATCTCGAAGCAGGCGGGCGAGAATTATCTCGCCGTGTCGGGCTTGCCCTTCGTCTCGCTGCGCCTTGCCAATGTCACCGGTCCGCGCCTGGCGATCGGTCCGATTCCGACCTTTTACACCCGGCTGAAGGCGGGCAAGGGCTGCTTTTGCTCGAAGACCGTGCGTGACTTCATCGACATGGACGATTTCTTCTCGGTGATGGACGTGGTGATGGCGGATGGGGCGCCGACCGGCCTCTTCAACGTCTCCACCGGCACCGGCCATACGATCAAGGAAATCTTCGACATCGTCGTCGACCATCTTGGCGTGACACTGGCTGAGCCGGTAGCGGAGGTAGAGCCGGGCGCCGATGACGTGGCGGCGGTCGTGCTTGATCCGTCGAAGACGATCACGACCTTCGATTGGAAGCCGCGCTACTCTTTCGAGCAGACGATCCGCCGAATGCTGGCTTGGTACGACCAGCATGGTGTCACCGCGATCTACAGTCACCTCAAGGCACCGCGAGTGGAGGCCTGATCGCCTTCTCTGGCGCAGGTTTGCCCCACACCCATCTACCAAACGGATTATCCATGACCGAAAGTTTCGCCGGCCAAAATGTGCTCGTCGTCGGCGGCGCCGGCTTCGTCGGCTCGAACCTAGTCAGGCAAATTTTGCGCGAGAAGCCGCGCAAACTGACGATCGTCGACAACTTCCTCTCGGCCGACCCGGTCAATGTTCCAGATGATCCGGTCGTGAAGCTCGTTTCCGGTCCGATCACCAACGACCGCATTCTGGCCGAGTTGGATGACGATCTCGACTACGCCTACCATCTCGCCTGCTTCCACGGGAACCAATCGTCGATCCACGACCCGCTGATGGATCACGAGAACAACACGCTGACCACGCTGAAGCTGTTCGAGCGGCTGAAGGACATCAAGACGCTAAAGAAGGTGGTCTATTCCGCGGCGGGCTGTGCGGTTGCAGCCAAGACCTTCGATGGAGCGACCGCGACGGACGAGGATGCGCCGGTCTCGCTCTTCCACGACAGCCCGTATTCGATCTCGAAGCTGATCGGCGAGATGTACGGCAATTACTATTTCACTCGGCACGGTCTGCCTTTCGTCAAGGCGCGCTTCCAGAATGTCTATGGCCCGGGCGAAATCCTCGGGGCCGGGCGCTGGCGCGGTACGCCGGCGACCGTGTGGCGCAACGTCACGCCGACCTTCATCTGGAAGTCACTGCACGGCGAGGCGCTGCCGGTCGAGAACGGTGGCATCGCGACGCGGGACTTCATCTTCGTCGAGGATATGGCGCGCGGCCTGATGGCCTGCGGCCTCAGGGGCGAGCCGGGCGAGATCTATAATCTCGGCTCGGGCGCCGAGGTCTCGATCCGTGAACTCGCCGAGCGCATCAATGCCGCGACCGGCAATGTTACGCCGATTGCGCTGACGCCGGCGCGCGACTGGGATCGCTCCGGCCAGCGCTTCGCGGCAACCGACAAGGCCCGTGAGAAGCTCGGCTTCGTGGCGAGTGTGTCGCATGAGGAAGGCATCCGCCGCACTGTCGATTGGACGAGAGATAGCCGGCAGACGATCTTGCGCTGCATGCTAGCTCATACGCATTTCATGCCGGAGGTGAGGCGCTATGGTTGAGGCTGCCGCGGGCCTCACGCCTTGGGAGCTGACGCTCGGCCGCTGTGTCTGGATCATCTCCTATACCCCTGCCTCGGATGAGCCGCGCCTGCTGAGGCAGGCCTGGAGCTATCGCGAAGCCGGGTGGAACGTCGTCGTCGCCGGCTATGAGGGCGCCTCGGAACGGCCGGCCGGCTGGCACTACCTGCGGCTCGACAGTTCTTGGTCGCGCACGCCGCGCGCCGGCCGCGTCGCATTGCGAGGTCAGCGGTTGCTAGGCCGCATGCTCTACCGTAATTTCCGCAGCGTCTCAGCTTTGGCACAATGGGGCGCGCGCATCACTTGCGATGGTCAACCGCATTGGCGTCGCCACTGCCGCGAGATCGTCCAGGCCGCCCGTGCGAACCCGCGCCTCAAACCGGATCTCGTGATCGCGCATGATCCGCCGACCTGCGCGGCTGCACAGGCTTTGGCCGATTGGGCGGAGGCGCCGTGGATGATCGATGCGCATGAATATGGCCGCGGCCAGTATGCGCATGATCCCGCCTGGATGGCAGATCGGCGCTGGTTGGCGATTGCCCTGCAGGATTATTATTTCCGCCGCGCCAACGCGGTGACGACCGTTTGTGACGGCATTGCGCGGCTTCTCGACGCGGAGGAGGTTATGCGGCGGCCGGCGACGGTGATCCGCTCTGTCCCATTTGGGCAGCCACAACCGTTTCGGCCCTGCGGCGACCGCATCATTGTTCTTTACCATGGAATCCTGTCGGACGATCGCGGGCTCGAAGAGGCCGTCCGCTCGCTGCCGATGTGGCGGCCTGAATTCTCCCTGTTGATTCGTGGTGGGGGAGAGCCTTCGATGACCGATCGGCTGCGTGGTATCGCTGCCGAATTGGGAGTTTCCGAGCGCCTCCAGATCGAGCCACCGGTCCCGTTCAACCGGATCGTTCCAGAAGCCAACCGCGCCGATATCGGCTATTTCGTTCAGGGCGATTTCTCGCCGCAAAAGCGGTTCACACTGCCGAACAAGTTCTTCGAATACGTGATGGCGGGCCTGTGCCTGTGCGTGGCGGATCTGCCGGAGATGGCGGCCCTGGTCCGCCAGTATGGTATGGGCTCCCTAGTGCGCGACACCGACCCCGTGACCATAGCGAGCGCAATCAACGCCCTGACGCGGCCCCAGATCGACGCGGCCAAGCAAGCCGCGATCCTGGCCGCGCGTGAACTGACGTGGGAGCGCGAGCAGGAGCGGTTGCTTGCGCTGACCGAGGCGCTGCTGCGAGAAGCCCGCCGCTAGGCGTGGCCCCTCGCAGAGATAGCCCCCATCCACCGGCGCCGCTCGCGATCACTTCAAGTCCTTATGACGGCAGCCAGATACGCCCGCAATCCGGCCTAACGGCCGGAGAGAAGGCGGCCGATTCGGTTCCGAGCACCACGGAACAACGCCTCGCCCTTGTAATAGAGCCTGGCCCTGTCCTGGTTGTGCTTGTAGTCGAGATAATGCTTCGGCGGGGCATGGACGAGTTCGTCCAGTTCTTCGACCGTGATGCCGAGCTTCTTGGCGACGAAGGATTTGTCCTCGGCTATCTCATTCTCGGTGTAGAGAGGCTTTTCAAGTTCCGCCAGAGCCTCTGCACGCGTCATTTCACCAGCCACGACAAGGCTTGCAAGATGAGCTTTACGCTTATCGTAACCGAATTTCACCGGAAGATAATAGGCTTGGAAGAAGCGCGTCCAACGCGACTCGTAATGCTTGCCGCCATAGTAGCGCCAACCATAGTTTTTTTCAAGATAGTCGATCGCTTCGGTCTTGTTGTAATGAATGAGATTCAATGGGCGCAGAACTGTCATATCTTTGATATTGTTATAGTAGAAATGAAATTGATAGAAATTTACCAATGGGAATGTATTTAATTTCGCTTCGCCGAAGCGGGAATGGATATCATTCACTTGCCGGATATCCATCGGATCGTAGCCCCAGGACACCGGCAGCACGCTTTCGGTCGCATAATTCGAGCCGCTAATGACGTACTTGATGCCATTCTTGACCGCAAAATTGTAGAGCGCTGCGAAGAACGCGTGATCCTGCGGCGAATCCTGATTGGCTACATGCGAGCGCAGGAACGCGAGCTGCAGATCCCGCATCTCTTCCCAGTCGACGACATGAGTCACGAGGTCGAGCCCGGTCTTGCTGATGATCTGCTCGATATTCTTGACGGCGAGTTCGGAGTTCCAACCGCCATCGACGTGGACCGCGAGCGGGCGCAGGCCCCATTCCTTGACCTTGCAGGCGAGGTAGGAGCTGTCGACGCCGCCGCTCAGGCCGATGATAGAGTCGTAAGGCTTACCTTTGCCGAACTCCTGCACCTCCTTGACCATCTTCTCCAGCAGTGGTTTACCGCGCTCGTCAGGAAACCAGTAATGTTTCAGCTGATTTTCGAAATAGTGACAGTGATTGCAGACGCCTTCTGCATCGAAGACGATTTCATGGTCGGTCGTATCCATGCAGCAACGCGTGCAAATCTGATACGGCCGCTCATGCCGATACGCGACACTCTTGTAAGGGATCATTCTGAGAACTCCGAACGGGTAGTAGGCGGTGTGTCCGGCCTCTGCTATGGTAAGCGCTGCTTCAGGTCGCGGCGCTCGGGATAGTTTATGAGCACTGCGCGATGAACGCCCTTGTAGACGAACATGCTTCCGGCGGCGACTGCCGAGGCGCCGCCCTGTGCCACGCCGGCTGCTAGGTCATCGAGCGATCCTGCACCACCGCAGGCGATGATCGGGACCGAGCAGCGCGACGAGACCGCTTTGACCAAGGCAGTATCGTAACCGGCCATGACGCCGTCACGGTCAATTGCGTTGACAAGAATCTCGCCGACGCCGAGGCGTTCGAAATTGGCAACCTGCTCGGGCAACGACACCGAGCGCTTCTTGCTACCGGAATGGGTGTAGAGCTCGTAGCGGCCGAGCAATGTCTTCTTGACGTCAAGGCAGCCGACCACGGCTTGAGCGCCGTAAACACGAGAGGCATCGGCAAGGACGCCGGGATGATCGAAGGCGGCAGTGTTGAAGATCACCTTCTCGAAGCCGAGCGAGAGAACCCGCTGGACCTGCTCAAAGGTCGTGATGCCGCCACCATAGGCCATCGGCATGAAGGCCTCGCCGGCGATTTGCTCCAGCATGTCGAAGTCGGGGCCCCGGCCGGCCGGCGTGGCGGAGATGTCGATGAAGGCGAGTTCGTCCACCTCCTTCTCGTTGAAAATGCGTACGCTGTTGATGGGATCGCCGATATAGCGCGGATCCTTGAATTTCACGGTCTTGTAGAGACCGCTGTTGCGCAGCAGCAGAACGGGAATCACGCGCGTCTTCATCGAGGTTCCTGACGAACTGGTCTGGATGCCGGGGAAAGCAGGCAGGCTTACGAGGTGGCGAAGGCCTTCAGCACGGCCAGGCCGTGACGCAGCGATTTCTCGGGATGGAATTGGACACCGGTGATATTCTCGCGATTGACGGCGCAGGCATAGGGGAAGCCATACTCCGCTACCGCAAGTACGCGCTCCTGGTCGGCGACGTCAAAGTAATAGGAATGGACGAAATAGAAGCGGCTTTCCTCGTCCAGCTCTGCAAAGAGTGGTGAGGGCCGGCGCGGCGAGATCGTATTCCAGCCCATGTTCGGCACACGCAGCCCCGGTTGATCGGGAAAGCGGCGGCAGATCATGTCGATCCAGCCGAGCCCCCGTGCGCCCTCGGCCTCATCACTGGAATGGCCCAGCAGCTGCGCGCCGACGCAAATTCCGAGAACCGGCCGTTTCGCCTCAAGCGCAAACCATTGCAACGTGTCGTAGAACGCTGCCGCCCGCAGCTCGGTCGCGCAATGGCCGAAATTGCCCACGCCAGGCAGGATTAGCTTGTCTGCATCACGGATTTCGGCTGGATCGGAGGATAACCGAACATCTGCGCCCGCCTTGCGCAACATGCGTTCGACTGATTGCAGGTTTCCTACGCCATAGTTGGCGATCACGATCATTGGCCGGCCCTTTGCTGCCCTACACCCTTATTAAACAATGACATGAAACACCATGCTTCCGCGGCGGCCTATCGCACCGCATCACGATATGCATCCAGGAGCTGTGTCCGCTCTGCCTCCCAGTTAAGCGCCTCGCTCGCTGCGATAGAGGCGCGCTTGAAGGCATCGATCGTCTCTCGGTCGAAACGGTTGATTGCTGCGGCGATACCCTCGGGTGAATGGTGGTCGATCAGATAGCCATTATCGTACTGGTTCACAATCCTACCAACCTCGGTCAGGTCCGTGATGCAGATGGCCAGTCCAGCCATGATATATTCGAATATCTTGTTTGGGAGTGCGAATTGAATTTGTGGCGAATACGATGTGTAGCTGAAGAAGCCGATGTCCGATTCGTTGGCTTTCTCAACGATTTTCTCGAACGGGACGGGAGGGACGATCGATACACGGTCGCCAAGACCGAGTTGCTCGATCTGGTGTTGCAGAGAGGCGACGTAGTCGGCATGCCCCGACCCGCGCAGCAAGAGCTTAAACTCCGGGCGCCAGAGCGGGACGGATGCAATCGCAATATGGATGTCGCGCGGCTTGGAAAGGTCGCCGTGGTAGAGAACGGTTATCTGTTCCGGGGTCTTCCTGAACCGTTGGGTGTTCTTGAAAGGAACGTTCCGGATGACGATCGGGGGCGCCTTTAGTGGCGACTCCTTGGCGAGCAGGTCGGCAATGCCCCTGCAGACCACGGTCGTCACATCGCTGCGGCTTAGATATTCGTCCTGTATGGCGATGATGGTGGGACGTTGCCATTTGACCCATTCCGGGTCGTTCGAATACTGCTCGCGGGCATATTCATGCACGTCAATGGAAAAGGCCGCGCCGTAGTGCTTGGCAACTGCGTAGCCAATATCACTGGTATGATAGTCGTGCGCTATGACGAGGTCGGCGCGCAACTCGGGACGAGTCTCGGCAAGACGGAGCAATGTCAAGCGGATATGCAGCCACAGCGGCGTGGATGCGTGCGCAATATGGGCAAGCAAACGGGTGAATGGCAGGCTGTTGCTGTATCGGAGGGACAGCCTCGCCCAGCGACCAGACCGCACTAGGGCCTGCGTCAAGGCATCAGAGAAGGGATAGCTCTGCGGTAGTCTGACGAAGGTCCATTCGGGAGGGCGAGGCGAATGGCCGTCGAAACCGCATACGACGACCTGCCAGCCGTCGGAGAGCAGGGCTTCGCACTGGCGCAGCACGCGGGGCTCGTTCGAAACCCCGGTGTAGGAGATGATCCAGGCACGCTTGCCGTTCGAGGCTCTGCCAGAGGAGGTCGGCTCAACCAGTTCCGGTTGAAATCCGAAGTCTTCTCCGTTCCCGGCATCATACAGCAGGCCGTGCAGGACGCCTTGGCCTCGCAGACGCAGCGCACCGACGGGCAGGGCAATTCCGCATATAAGCATCAGTGCTGCCGACGTAAATGCTAGCCATACAGGCACCGCTTGAACTGTTCCTGTGAGGAATAGCCCTGCGATCCAGCCAAGGTGAACGGTCCCCGCGATGAAGATCAGCGAAATGTGCCGCCAGAGTCGGCTCGCGGATGCACCGAAACGCAGGAAGAACAGACCATAACCGAGCGCGAGGGAGAGCACATAGCCGGCGATCGCCAATATGCGATCTGGGCCGACGGGTGTCGCAACACAAACGGTAGCGAGGGCCAAGATGAGGCCGAGCGCTTCCATCGGGCCGCGGGCATGCAAAAACCAGGAGCCGAGCAAGAGGGCACATGTCGCCGTCATCAACGTGATTGCAAAAAGGCGCGTTACGACCGTCAATGTGTCAGTCGCATAGAGCATGGTAAGCCAGAGCGCCGCGGCCAAAAACGCGATCAGAGCTGCATTGATAGTCGCTTGCCGGAGGCTGCCGTTCGCGATCCGCTGCAGCCGGCCCGGGATTGCGACGTAGATTGCGAACAGGGAAAACTGGAAAGCGAGCGCGGGAACCAGGTCTCGCCACAATGCCTCGATCCAGGATAGGCGGACTTCCGCCAAGCCCGCAGCTCCGAGCCAATACGACAAGACGGGTGCGGCAGCGAGCGCCGCCGCATAGGCGACGATGCCGAGGGTGAGTAGTAGAATCAGTTTCGAGATACGAGTCGCCATGGCTGCCGCCCGAGGAATCAAAGAGAGCGTGGTGAACGGCCGCAACCGCCTGTGCAAGACCTATGTCGCTGAGATGAGGCTACTTCGAGGTCCATTGCAGAAAGAGCACTCGGCCACTCGGCTTCCGCTCCTGGTCAACGCATCAGCCCCCGCTCCGATAGATAGCCAATAATCTGCTCGACAAGTGCGTCGACCGTGCTTGCGACGCTGTCCAACCGAATTTCTGGCTCCTGCGGTGCTTCATATGGGCTATCGACGCCAGTAAAGTTGATGATCTGACCGGCCCGAGCCTTGGCGTAGAGACCCTTGGGGTCGCGCTTCATGCAGACCTCGATCGGCGTATCGACGAAGATCTCGACGAACTCGTCCACGTCGAGCAATTCGCGAACCATCCGCCGCTCGGCTTCGAACGGGGAGATGAATGAGCAGATCACGATGAGACCGGCGTCGATGAACAGGCGGGCGACCTCGCCGATGCGCCGGATGTTTTCGACGCGGTCTTGAGCGGTGAAGCCCAGATCCTTATTGAGGCCGTGTCGGAGATTGTCGCCGTCGAGCATATAGGTATGACGCCCGGCGGCGTAGAGCCGCTGCTCCAAGGCCTTGGCGATTGTCGATTTACCGGACCCGGAAAGTCCGGTGAACCAGAGCGCGATCGGCTTCTGCCCCAGCGCGGCGGCATGTGCTGCCTTGTCGACGGCCAGTTCCTCGCGTCGGATATTCGTGGCGCGACGCAACGGAAAGTCAATCATTCCAGCGCCTACGGTTGCGAGGCTGAAACGATCGACAATGATGAAGGCACCCATCGTCCGGTTCTGGACATAGCTATCGAACGCGATTGGGCGGGCGGTTGCCAGGGTGCACACGCCGATGTCATTGAGCTCAAGACTGGTCGCAGCCAGATGGTTCAAGCTGTTGACGTCGACGCGGTGCTTGATCGCCGTGATGCTGACCGGCGTCCACTGGGTGCCAGTGTGCATCAGATAGGACCGGCCAGGGAGCATGGGCTCATCGCCCATCCAGACGATGTGAGCCGCGAACTGGTCAGCTATATGGGTCGGCTCCTCCGCGGACATCAGCACGTCCCCGCGGGCGATGTCGATCTCGCGGTCGAGCACAATGGTCACGGCGTCACCGGCGACCGCCTCGGGCAGGTCGCCGTCAGCTGTGACGATCCGCGCGACCGTGGCGTCGATGCTCGACGGGGCGATGGCGATGCGATCACCTATAGCAACCTGACCAGCTGCTACGGTGCCCGAAAAACCACGGAAATCGGCATCCGGTCGGTTGACCCACTGCACAGGAAAGCGAAACGCTGGCTTGGCAGTCGTCTCGACCTCGACCTCTGCCTCCTCGAGACAGGCAAGCAAGGTCTGGCCTTGATACCAAGGGAGCCGTGCCGAGCGCTCCGAGACGTTGTCACCATGACGAGCCGAGAGTGGAATGGCAGTGATCGTCTTGAAGGAAAGTGTCGCAGCGAAGGCGCGATAGTCGTCCACGATCGCGGCAAACCGGTCCGGATCGAAGTCGACCAGGTCCATCTTGTTGACCGCTAGCACGATATGGCGGATGCCGAGGAGCGAGCAGATGTGCGAGTGTCTGCGCGTCTGCACGAGTACGCCTTTGCGCGCGTCGATCAGCAGGACAGCCAGATCAGCGGTGGACGCACCCGTTGCCATGTTGCGCGTATACTGCTCATGGCCGGGCGTATCGGCGACGATGAACGAGCGGCGCTGCGTGCGGAAGAAGCGGTAGGCGACATCGATGGTGATGCCCTGCTGGCGCTCTGCCTCGAGCCCATCCATCAGGAGCGCCAAGTCGAGCTCCTCGCCGACCGTGCCATGGACGCGGCTGTCGCGCTGCAAAGCTGACATCTGATCGTCGAAGATCGACACTGTCTCGTGCAGCAGCCGACCGATTAGCGTGGATTTACCATCGTCGACCGAGCCGCATGTCAGGAAGCGCAACATGCCGCGGGGGGCCGCAGATATGACGGATGCCATCAGAAATAGCCCTCGCGCTTCTTCTTCTCCATTGAGGCGCTCTCGTCGCTGTCGATCAGGCGGCCCTGGCGTTCAGAGGTGCGTGCCGCGCGCATCTCGGCGATGATCTCGGGCAGTGTGGCGGCCTCGGATTCAATCGCTCCCGACAGCGGGTAGCAACCGAGGGTCCGGAACCGGACCGAGCGCATCTCAACTATCTCGTCCGGCGCCAGTTGGAGGCGGTCGTCGTCGACCATGATCCAGGTGCCGTTACGTTGTACCACCGGTCGCTCCCTGGCGAAGTAAAGTGGCACGACCGGGATGCCCTGGGCGAGGATATAGTCCCACACGTCGTATTCGGTCCAGTTGGACAGCGGGAAGACCCGCAGTGATGTGCCGGGGCGCAGTTTGGTGTTGTAGAGCTGCCAGAGCTCGGGACGCTGCTGGCGCGGATCCCAGCCATGGTGCTCGTCGCGGAAGGAGAAGATGCGCTCCTTCGCCCGGCTGCGCTCCTCGTCGCGCCGTGCGCCGCCGAAGGCCGCGTCGTATTCGCCTGCATCAAGCGCCTGCTTGAGCCCTTCGGTCTTCATCACTTGGGTGTGGAGCGACGAGCCTGATCTGATCGGATCGATGCCGCGCGCGATACCATCCTGATTGACGTGCACGATGAGATCGACGCCGAGACGGCGCACGGTCTCGTCGCGAAAGACGATCATCTCCCTGAATTTCCAGGTGGTATCGACGTGGAGCAGCGGAAATGGAAGCTTGCCAGGAAAGAACGCCTTGCGCGCGATATGCAGCATGACGCTAGAATCCTTGCCGATCGAATACAGCATGACCGGTCTACGGCATTCTGCCACGACCTCACGCATGATCGCGATGGCTTCAGCTTCGAGCCGCTTCAGATGAGGCTGCAATCAGAAAACTCCATGCGTTGAGCGCTCCTCCTTATGGGGCGCGCATCCCGGCTAGCTGAAACGCTGCTGAAGCAGCTGCGCGACCTTGAGGCTCGCGTCACCGGTGCCGTAGTCGGCGATCTCGCGCCGCTCGGCATAGGCGTCGGTCGTCCACAACCGATTCCAGCCTGCCTCGATGGTTTCCACCCATTCGGTTTCTTCGCGCAGCGTCACGCATGGTACCCGATGGAAATACGCTTCTTTCTGCAGGCCTCCTGAATCGGTGAAGATCGCTGCAGCATTGTTGGCGAGTCGGGCCATGTCGACATACCCGACGGGCGAGGCGAATCGGATGCCTCTCGGCTCCAGGCCGAGCCGCTCAAGAATTTTGCGCGTGCGTGGGTGGAGCGGCATGATGATCGGCAGGCGTGCGGCCTGCTCGCTCAGCCAAGCAAAGACGCGTCGCAGTTGGTCTGGGTCGTCGGTATTCTCGGCGCGGTGAAGTGTGGCGAGCGCATATTGGCCTGGCCTCAATCCCAGGTCGTCCAGTATCCGTGATTCGGTTTCGGCGCGTGCGGTCGCCTGCAGGGTCGCATCGTACATCACGTCGCCGACCATATGGACGTTATCCGTGATGCCTTCCTTGGCCAGATTGGCAATGGCGACTTGCGTGGGGCACAGCAAAATATCGCTGACATGATCGGTCAGAACCCGGTTGATCTCCTCCGGCATCTGACGGTTGTAGGAACGCAGTCCTGCCTCGACGTGGGCGACGGGAATATGCAGCTTAGCCGCAGCGAGAGCTCCGGCGATCGTCGAGTTCGTGTCGCCATAGACGAGAACGGCAACAGGTTTTTCCTTCAGTAGGACAGTCTCGATACCTTCGAGCATGCGGCCGGTCATAGCGCCGTGACCGAGGCTGCTAATCTCGAGATTATAGGCCGGTTTTTCCAGTCGCAGCTCTGAGAAAAAGACATCCGACATCAGCGGGTCGAAGTGCTGGCCAGTATGGACGATGATCTCTCGCAGCTTGGTATGCGCTGCGATCGCAGCAGCTACTGGCGCAGCCTTGATGAACTGCGGCCTCGCGCCAACAATGGTAACGACCGTCCGCGTCACTGGTGCCTCTGCATGGTGAGGAAAGGCCAGCAGCGCTATTTAAGTTTCGCGCTATAGTCAATTCGAATGCCACGGTGGACGCCGCTACAACAGGGGTTGGAGTTTGGGTCGCATGCTGGCGTACTCCGGGCTTCCGTTGGTGCGGGCGCTTGAAATTTGCGGGCCGCTCCGTTAGCAGGGCCGCGCGGATCGAGCATGCCCCCTGTGCGGGAAGTCGCTCTGCGCCCATACAAGGGGGCGACCCCGCGACAGATCGAAAGTTGCCGGGATGAGTGTCGCAAAACTGCGGATATTGATTGCCTTGTGCCTGCTCGCAGGTATTGGGTTGATTGCTTATCCGGCTGCTGTTTGGCTCCATTCCGAGCTGGTCGCCTGGATGCGTGCCCCCGTCACCAGTGCCCAGCTGGGCGGCGCGGCGGCGCCTTCGACCGTCGTGCCAGCTGGCGGCAATCTCGGCTTCTATTTGCCGTTCCCGGTTGCGTTCTTCGCTGCTTGCGTGGGTCTCAAAGGACAGTTGCGCAACCTGGTCGCTGGCTGGATCGGCGCGGCTGTGCGCGGTGCCGTCTTGGTTACAGTCGCGACCTGCCTCCTCTGGATCGGCCTGCTGTTCGCGTTCTCGCTGCTCGTATCGCTCGACCGTCTGTTTGTTGCCACGCTTTTCGTCGCCACGCTGAGTCTTTTAATCTGCGTGCGGTTCGTGCTTGGCCTCGTGCGCCCGTCTGGCTGGACCGCCATCGGCGGCATCGGTGCGGTCCTTGCCGTCGGCTATGGCGTCCCCGCGGAGCAGGCCATCTTGAGGTCGACTGTCGCGACTCTGATGGGGCTCTCCATGCTGGTGAGCTTTTCGGTGCTGGGCGGCGCGCTGGCTCGGCGCGGTTCCGCTGCTGCCACCGAATTGATCATCTGCATCTTTGCGGGCTTTGTGCTGTTCGTTGCCGGCTCCTTCTTCCTCGGTACGCTCGCGGCCGTGCCGCGCAGCCTGCTGCTGGTTTCGTTCCTGGTAGCTGTTATCCTCGGCCTGGTCCCAATCCTGCTCGAAGCCTTGTTTGGCCCCCGGGAAGGCAACCCAACACTTTACCATCCCGGCCAGTCGCTTCAACCTGGGGCATGGGCTGAGCTGGAGCGGCCGTCCGCGGCGTCCGCCACGGGTAACGCCGTGTGGATCGTGCAGCGCGGTGAGGGGAGCCTCGCGCGCCTGCATTTCCTTGCGGGCGCATTAGCCGATGCGGGTCGTTCGGTCGTCGTCTGTGTTCCGGCTGCCCTTGCGGGCCAGATCAAGCAGGGGCCTTGGGCGGTGGTAAGCTTGCCCAAGATCGTTCCTCTGCGTCTACGCACGACGGCGGTGCTTGCCCTGCTGCGCGGTGCGGCGCGACTCTTCGCTCTTGGCGACGAAGAGAAGGCCCGCCAGCTCGCATATGAACGTCGCCCGCGAACTCTCCACGACAAGGCCAGCTTGCGGCGCTTCGCGGCCGACCATCCGGAGCTGCGACCAGCAGTCGTCATCTGCGCGGATTGGGAAGGCGGGCCGGTGGCCGAGGTGTTCGCGCGCGGTGTCAACGCGAAGCTCGTCTACGACGTTTCTGAGCACGAGCCAGATCAGTATTTCAACGATGCGCGCTGGGTTGCGAACGAGGCGCCGGTAGCTGCGACCGTGGCCGCGACGGCCCAGCGGGCCGCGACACTGACAATCGTTGCTGCCGAAGCGCTGCGGGCGCGCGTCCGCGGGCGCAATCCCGGAGGCGGCGAGCCTTTGCTGGTGCGTACGGTCCCTGTCATGGCCACAACCCCTGTCTTTAGGCCGATCGATGGGCGCATCCATCTGCTCTACAGCGGTGATATCGTCGGCGCCGTCGGGATCGAGGCACTCGTCGACGCCATGACGACTGTTCGGGTGCGCTATAGGCTGACTCTGAGCGGGCAGGCTGATCACGGTTTTCTGGGTGATCTCAAGCGGCGGATCACTAAGCTCGGCCTCGATGAAGACGTCGCGATCGATCTGCTCGATGCGCCGGTCGATGAGCGGGCCGATGCCCTTGCAGATGCTGGAATTGTACTTTGTTCGCTCGACACGCCGAAGGCGGCCTATGCCGTCCCAGAGCAGCTTTTCGAGCATGTCCAGGCCGGGCGCGCGGTTTTCCTGATCGGTTCGGGTGAAGCGGCGGAACTCGTCCGAGAGGCGAAGATCGGCTATGTGATCGGTGACCGTAAGGCCGCCGACATCGGCGCTGCTTTGGATGCCGTCGGCGTCAGCGAGATCGAGGCTTGCAAGCGGGCGGCCGTTGGGGCGGCGGCCGAGATGAATCGAATGCATTTCGGGCACAAGCTCGTGGTCGAGCTCTAAGCGAGGCGACCGGGCAGGCGGCCGAGGCTTGTAGGTTGCGTGGCCGATCAGAACAGTAGAAGGCGCATGTCCAGCTTCACCGATGCAATCGCCGGCCCTTTCCAGTCGATCTGGAAGCACCGCTTGATCCTCTGGCGGACAACGTTGCTCGAAGTCCGTAACATGTATGCAGGTTCTCTGCTGGGGTCGCTCTGGGTTGTGCTGGGGCAGATCCTGATGCTGTGCATCTACGCGCTCACCTATGTCGTGATCCTGAGGATTCGCCCGGCCGACATGTCCGTGTACGAGTATATCCTCTATGTCTTTTGCGGATTGACCTCGTTCATTCCTTTTTCCGGCGCGCTAACCGCTGGCACGCTCTCGCTCGTGTCGAACCGCTCCGTGCTGCTGAACACGATTTTTCCGGCCGAGCTGATTCCCTTTCGGAGCGTCCTAGTCGCCAGTGTCACCATGCCAGTAGGAACCGCCATTCTTCTCCTGAGTGATGCGGCGTTGAGTCAATTCTCATGGACGGGACTGCTGGTGCCGTTGGTCATGATCATGCAGATCATGTTCGTGACGGGCCTGGTATGGATTCTGTCACTGGCGGCGCTGCTCTTCCGCGACATCCAGCATCTTATCTATTACGGTATCATGATGCTGATGGTGATCACACCGATCGCCTATACACCAAACATGATCCCCTCTGGTTTGAAGCTGATCATCTATCTCAATCCGCTTTCGTATTTCGTGATTTCGTTCCAGTACCTGATCATTCTCAACAAGCTGCCGTCTATCGACATTCTGCTGGCCATGACCGCGCTGAGCTTGTTGAGCTTCACGCTGGGGTTCTTGATGGTACGGCGCGCCAAGGGAGCGTTCTATGACTACGCTTGAGGCGGCGGCCCAACACGTCGAGCCGTTGTCGGCGCCTGCAATTCATTTCGACGATGTCTCGAAAGACTATCGCCTCTACGACCGACCGAATGATCGGATGCTCGATCAGCTCGGGCTGCAGCGCTTTATCTTCTGGCGTCCGCCGGCCGCGTTTCACGATTTCCATGCACTGAGCGACATCAATCTCACGATCAAGCAGGGCGAGCGCGTTGGCCTCATCGGCCGCAACGGTGCCGGAAAGACGACGCTGCTTAAGCTGATCACGCAGAACTTCTCTCCGAGCAAAGGCAGAGTCGAGGTCCGTGGGACAGTTCAGGCCCTGATGCAGCTCGGTATCGGCTTCCATCCGGAGTTCTCAGGCTATGAGAATATCAAGGCCGCGCTCGACTATAACGGCCTGACCGGGCAGGCCTTCAAGCGGGCGCTTGAGGAGGTCGTCGACTTCGTCGAGCTCGGCGAGTTCCTGCATCAGCCGATGAAGACCTATTCACTGGGCATGAATGCCCGCGTCCAGTTTGCCGCGGCGACGGCCATCCGCCCGGATATCCTGATCGTGGACGAAGTGCTCGGCGCGGGCGATGCTTATTTCGCCGCCAAGTCCGCTCATCGCATGGAGCGCCTGACGGCGTCGGGCTGCACGCTACTGCTCGTGTCGCATTCGACGGCGCAAGTCCTTCAGTTCTGCGAGCGCTGCGTGTTCATGCACGAGGGCAAGGTCCGCATGGACGGGCCGGCGCTTGAGGTCGTCAAGGCCTATGAGGAGTTCATCGCGGAGCTGACGCAGCGTGAACGCGAGCAGCAGGCACGCGCTTCAGCGACGACGGTGGACGCGCCGCTCGTTCCCCAGCGTGATTATATGACGCCGGAATTCCAGAAGGACCAACTGAGTAGGCTACTGGTCGGCGATGGGTCGCGTGTCGTTTCGGCCAACGCTGTCGGCCAGATTTCACGTTGGGCGGGCGAGAGCGGCCTAAAGATAAATCGCGTCGAGGTCCGCGATGAAAAAGGAAGAGCGGTAGGAATCGTTAATTCAGGGCGGCCTTGTTCAATTGAGATCGATGTTGTTTCTGAATTTTCTGGAGATTTTTCCTTTCGTATTGCGCTTCTAATCATGACTCTCGAAGGTGTTGCTGCAATTAGACATTTAAGCCCGATATTAAGCGCCTCTTTGATTGACGGGGAAAAAAGAACAATAAGCTTGCGGTACGATGAATTATTCCTGGCAAAGGGAGATTTTGTTTTTTCAGCAGCTTTGTTCAAGAATTATGATCCAAATGATACATCAACAGCCGTCCGCTATGATCTTCTATCAAGAAGTTTTTCGTTGAAAGTGGTTCCAGTTCAACGATCCGAGCCTGCTATTTTTTCTCATCCCGCGCGATGGGACATGGATGAAGGGTTGGCATGAGGTTTGTGTGAGGCGATATCTAAGATTCACAGAGTTTGAGCGTGTCGACCACCGTTGGCGTCATGTTTGATAGTGTCTGGTCTACGCAATGGGTAGGGTCAAGTGACAGATATCGAAACAGGGTTGTTGTCGCTATGTCGGGACAGCGAGCCCGTGCTCGGACCTCTATTCATTCTCGGCGCTCCGCGAACTGGAAGCACTTTTCTCTATCAGGCAATGGCGGCGGCATTTGAACTACCATACATTTCAAATATAACGAATGACAGCTTTGCCGAAACACCGATTGTTGGGTTGTCTATTCAAGCGGCCTGGCCGCTTTTTGGACAACTCTCCGCAGAAAGCCGATATGGCAAGACTTTAGGCCCATTCCAGCCGTCCGAGGGATCCGCAGTCATGCGCCATTGGTTCGGGGGTGGGCACCCGTCCGAATTAATGAGTCGGGAAGCGCTGTCGGATCGGATTGGGCATATGCAGGCGACTATACGCGCTGCAACCCGAATTTTCGGGCGGCCGTTGCTGATCAAGAACGCTTGGAACTGCTTTCGCATCGAGGCGCTGGCCCGAGTGTTCCCGAAAGCGGCCTTCATCTGGATTCGCCGTGACATCGAGATCAGCGCTGCCTCGGATCTCAATGCGCGTTACGCCGTCCAAGGCAACCCACTGACATGGAATTCTGCCACGCCGCGCAATGTCGAGATGCTGCGCAAGCTGCCTTACTGGGAGCAGGTCGTCGAAAACCAAGTCGCTTTTGCGCGAGCCATCGAAGAAGGTTTCTCTGGACTTCCAGCAGGAAGGGCGGCGACCATTTGGTACGAAGACCTTTGTGCAGCTCCGTCATCCGAGTTAGGACGCCTCGCCGGAACGCTTGAGTGCCTCGCAGAACTCGACTTGAAACGAACGCTTCCCGTGCGCCCGGCAGGCGAGATTTATGGCGCGCTGCAACCTGGCGATCATGAGCAGTTGGCTGCCTACGTCACTGCACAGGCTCCGCGGCTATCTAGCCTCATCTATCGTGAAGGAGGCGCGCCGTGACGACGGCATACGTCAGGAGTAGGAGTGATTGGTCGATGCACAGGATCGGCCGCAGCGAACTCGATGCTTATCTGCAGGACGATCGCTTCGGCCAGTGGCTTGATCAATCTGAACTGCCTGCAGAGCGTGAGTTGACCTGTCAGCAGTGGCTGCACGCGACGCCGCCCAAACGCTATGCTGCCGACCTCCTTTATGGTGATCTTCTGATGTCGGAAGGGCTGGCGCTCCTCGACATCGGAGGCGGACTGACGTCGGTTAGCCGCGCTCTGGCGATGCAGCATCGGATGACACTTGTCGATCTGATGGCTCATGATGGCGACGAGCGCGTGCGGCGTTTCCGGCAAGAGTGCCCGCAGCTTGATATCCTGACGATGGATTGGTTCGCAGCACCACTGGCTGGTCCATATGATATGGTTGTCGCGGCAGACCTATTTCCGAATGTCGATCAACGACTCGAGCTCTTTCTCGATCGCATTTTACCGCTGACGAAAGAGCTTCGGCTCTCGTTGACGGTCTATAACCAACCCCGCTTCTATCTAACCCGCAGAGTTGGTGCGGATGAGGTCTTGAATTTTCTTGCTTGGAACGGTCGCGCGACGAGGGCTGCTTTGAAACCATATGAGCAGCTGATCGAGGGGGCCGATTTCGCAGCGTTGGACGACGAAAGTGATGTTGTCTTCGCTAATGGCAGGCAGGTGATCATGCTACGTATACGCGGCACTGCCTCATGACACTGGCGCCACTTTCAAAAGTCGTCTTCTTTGGGGATTCGATCTGTTTTGGCCAGTTGATCTCGCCGCATCTCGGCTGGGTGACGCGCATCAGCGCGCAACTTGCTGCGCACGCGATGGCTCAAGGACGTTCCGTGCGTGTCACCAATACCTCGATCAACGGTAACACGACCCGGATGGCGCTCGAGCGCATGCCCTTCGACGTACAGTCGCATGGCGTGGACCTCTGCGTCGTTCAGTTCGGGCTGAATGATTGCAATCACTGGCAGACCGATTTCGGCTTGCCACGGGTCAGCCAGGCAGGTTTCCGCGCCAATCTTGACGAGATTATCGAGCGTCTTCGCCGCAGCGGTGCCCGGTGTATCGTGCTCAACACCAATCACCCGACGATCCGGGCCGATGAGGAACTGGCCGGGACTGGCAAGACCTATCAGCAATGGAACGAGGTTTATAACGACCTGATCCGATCCACGGCTGCCAAGGCCGGGGCGGATGTGATCTTGAACGATGTGGCAGCGGCCTGGGCCGAACAACTAGCGGCCGGTCCTCTTACGTTGGGCGAACTGTTGCTGCACGATGGCCTGCATCTGAGTGAGGCGGGCCACGATCTCTATTACAATATCGCAGAACCTGTCGTAACGCAGCAATGCCAACGGATTTGGGCGAGCGTGACGGCATAGGCGACGAGAGATGACACGATCGCAGGCACCGCGGCCGAGGAATATCCTCGTCGTCCACAACGTGGAGAATCTCGGCAGCGCCCGCCGGAGTACTCTCGACCACATCTACTGCTTCGAGCGCTACGCGCCGGAGCACAATTATGTCTATCACCGCTCGATGCTGCCGGTGACGGAGGAACTGCGGTCGACGCCTTGGGACGCGGTCATCTTCGAATCCACCTCGCTCGGCATTGTCACGCTCCGACCACGGAGCCGCTTTCAGCATCTGCGGGAGTCGTGGCGGTTCTTACGGGATGTTCCCGCGATCAAGCTGGCATTTCCGCAGGATGACGCCACTCATAGCGCCTACCTCGATTATTTTTTCCATTATATCGGCGTCGATGTTGTTTTCAGTGTTCGCCCCGAGAATAAGGAGAAATTATACCCATTAACGGGCAGAACGGCGGATTTCGTTTCGACCGTTGCAGGTTTCATCGATGATGCGTCATTGAGTGAGATGGCCGCACTCGCGCGCCCCTTCGCCGAGCGCACGTGGGAGATTGGCCAGCGGGTTACTTTCTATCCAGCCTGGGGTGGGCGCTTTGCGCGGCGCAAGAGCAGCGCGGCCTTGAAAATGCAGCAGTCATGCCGCGATCGTGGCCTGCCCGAGAACGTTTCGACTGATCCAAAGAACGTTTTTGTCGGAGACGATTGGTATCGCTTTCTCGGCGACTGCCGTTTCGTCGTGGGAGCTGAAGGCGGACATGGCATCTGGGACCCCTATGGTGCGATCCAGGACGAAGTAAACGACTACATCGCCCGCCATCCCGAGGCGAGCTTCGACGAGATCGAGGACGCTTGCCTCCTTGGGATCGACGGACGGGACACATTTCCGGGGTTCGCCCCACGCGTACTCGAGGCAGCGATGATGGGATGTGGACAGGTTCTGCTCGAAGGGGCGTATCGCGGCTTCATCCAGCCTGGCAAACACTATATCGAGCTGAAAGAGGACTATTCCAATCTCGACGACGTTTTTGCTCAGATGGCCAATCGTGGCCGCGTCCAAGATATGGTGGCGGCCACGAGGCGCGACTTGGTCGACAACTCGTTCTTTCGCTATTCCGGCTTGGTGGAGCGTTGTTTCGAGCTGATCGAGCGCAGGCAGCTCGGCCGAGAGGCTGAAGCGCCACAGGTCAACATTGCGAATGTGCGCGCCAGGCACGGGCTACAACTGGCGACGGCGATCATGGCCGATTTGCGCGATGAGGGAATGCGCGGCGCGGCGTTGATGGAGCGGGCTATGCTGCTCCTGCACGGACAGGAGCCGGCGGTGGGCTTCGGCGGCCACGAAGTTGATGAGGCTGTCGACTGGGCGCGGGTGATCGTGCCGGTTGCTGGCGATCCTCCTTCCCCGGTTGGGCCTGACGCTCCTCGTCCATTGAGCAAAGAGGCGGCATATCTCAATTTCGTCGAGAGTGGTCTCGCGGCTGAACTCGGGCAGGCGATCGGCGATGCTGATTCCGAACCGGCTGCAGCCACGAGGCTGACGAGGGTGCTTGCAACGGCACGGCGGCTGGCGGAGCGTTTGGAAGACCAGACAGCCGATTTCGGCCGCTTTGCCGACGCTGTCGGCCTCGACGAGACTAGCATTCGGTTGCTGGATGCGGTCCAGAAGGTGCGCCCGCAACTTTCCAGTGCGGAGTTGAGCGAGGCGCTGGCCTTCGTCATCGAGAACGGTGTTGAAGTCAGCGACGCTCTGGCACGGCTGCTGCGAACTGCGCAGAGCGAGCCGAAGAACGAGCAGCTGCGTCGGCTGCAGTTCGTGACCGGCGTCCTCGAGGCGACGGGCTCGGATGTAGACGAGTTGAAACGGCAGCGCATCCGTCAATTCGCCCGCTTGATCTCGCATTCACCTGCCGCTTGGCGAATGATTCACAAGCTCGGGCGCCTCGCTGGTAAGTGAACGGCTTCTTTTGTGTCATAGAATTCACTTGAGAACCTTCACCCTGGCGTCTAGATGGTCATACTGGCGTAACACAGCCAGACAAGGCTCCCTGGTGGCCGTTCACCGAATGCCAGGTTTCTCTTGACCTTCCTTCGGAATGCTTGATGGCCATCATTACCAAAGCTTGGGATCCCGTAGGACGAGAACGCCAGTACCAGATGTGCCGGCGCTGCGTGATGGACACGACCGATCCCGAGATCACGTTCGGGGCTGACGGCATTTGCAGCCATTGCCGACGCTTCGAGCTTGAGATGATGCCGCATTGGAAGCCGACGCCGGAAGGTGGGCGCGAGCTTGAGCAGATTATCGCCCGGATCAAGGCTGAGGGGCTGGGCAAACGCTACGACTGTGTCATCGGGCTGTCCGGCGGTGTGGACTCCTCGTATCTTGCCGTCAAAGTCGTCGAGTGGGGGTTGCGGCCGCTCGTCGTCCATGTCGATGCCGGCTGGAATTCGGAATTGGCAGTCAAGAATATCGAACAGATCGTGACGAAGCTCGGTCTTGACCTGATAACCTGTGTCGTCGACTGGGAAGATATGAAGGAGCTTCACCTTGCCTTCCTTCGCGCCGGTCTCGCCAATCAGGACGTGCCACAGGATCACGCCTTCTTTGCTGCGCTCTACAAATATGCGACCGATGCCGGCATCCGCTATGTGATCAACGGGGCGAATTACGCCACGGAGGGAGTCCTGCCCCAATCCTGGGGCTACGATGCGATGGACGCGACGCATGTTCGCTCCGTCCATGGGAGATTTGGGACGCGTCCACTAACGAATTTTCCGATCATTTCCTTCTGGCAGTATTATTTTTATTTCCCCAAGATCAAGAGAATGACGGTCATCGCGCCATTAAATTACATGCCTTATGAAAAGGCGATGGCGGTAGACTATCTTGAGAAACAATTTGGTTGGCGCTATTATGGTGGAAAGCATTACGAGTCTCGCTGGACGCGTTTCTTTCAGGCGCACTATCTGCCGACGAAATTCGGGTATGATAAACGCAAGGCGCATCTGTCGAGTCTGATCGTTTCGGGGCAATTCAGCCGAGGGGAAGCCCTGGAGGAACTGGAGAAACCTCTCTATTCCGACAATGAGCTTGCCGACGATAAGGCGTTCGTGGCGAAAAAACTCGGCATCGACGTCGCTCAGCTCGAGCGTTTTATCGCGGAGAAGCCACATCACTACACTGAGTTCCCGACCAATGCCCGACAAGTGAAATGGGGTCTGCGCGCCATGCGGTGGGCCCGTATCCCGGGGCTGGTCGTCGAAAAGCTATTCCGGAGACGCTGACACAGCGGTTCCCGCGGCTGGAATCGACGAGTTGAGCTGTCACGCTCGACGGGGCGGCAGCTCGGAAGTATGGTCGATGGCCTATTCTCCTTTGATTGGAGCTTGCTTGAAGGCGGACGAACCTAGCCCTGAGCGGCACTTCCCTTGCATTGGCATCGTCTCGCTTTCGGCTGTCCCCGACGATCCGCGCGTGAGGCGGCAGGGGGATCTTTTTGCGAACCGCGGCTGGCGGGTGCGGGTTTTCGGGCTTAACGGTGCAAGCTCGGCCGCTCCGGAATGGCCATATTTCGCTTTGCCAGATGCCGACGCCGATGGCCCGCGTCCGCGCGCGGGCGCGCCTGCGGCAGGAAACCTCGCGCAATGGCGCCGCAGCCGGATGGCCCGGCGGTTTCGTAGGGCTCTTCAGGCCCTCCAAACCGCATTCGATCCGGGGCATGCCGAGGCCGCCTACTGGGCGCTCGATCACCGTTTCGCCGCGATGCGTGAGCTAGCGAGCCAGCATAGGGTAGATATCTGGCTCGCGAACGATTGGCAGATGCTGCCGGTCGTACGCCAACTCGCCGCGCAGCAGAGTGTCCCTTATATCTACGACACGCACGAATTGGCGGTGCACGAATATGCGCATCGCTGGCTCTGGTCGTTGTTCCAACGCCCGCTGATCGCTGCGGTCGAACGCAAGGGCGTCGCTGGGGCGGCGTTGACGAGCTGTGTGTCGCCCGGAATCGCCGAGTTCCTACAATCTTACCATGGGTTGTCGAAACGCCCGATGGTGGTTCGGAATCTGCCGCGCTATGAAGCGCACCCGCTGCGCCCTTGCGGTGAGATAATAGAGGTCCTCTACCACGGCGTTGTCTCTCCGGGCCGAGGGCTCGAAGCCTGCGTCGAGAGCGTCGCGAGCTGGCAGCCGCAATTTCGACTGACGATTCGAGGGCCCGGGAGCGAGAGCTATTGCGCGGAACTGCTCCGCCGGGCGAAAGCTGCCGGCGTCGACGGTCGCGTCATCCTTGCTCCGCCAGTGCCGATGGTCTCGCTGGTCAGTGAGGCGACGCGATTCGACATCGGGCTGTTCGCACTGCCCGATCATTCACGGCAGAATGTCCTCGCTTTGCCGAACAAGTTTTTCGAGTACATGATGGCGGGCCTCGCGCTTTGCGTGTCGGATCTTCCGGAGATGTCTGCGCTCCTGCGAGAGCACAACCTCGGCCGCTCGATCCCAACAGTGACACCTGTTGCGATCGCGGCGGCCATCAACGGGTTCGATCGTGTAGGCATCGAGCATCACAAAGCACGCGCGCTTGAGGCAGCCAGGACGCTGAACTGGGACATCGAAGGAGCGCATTACTTCGCCGCTGTTGCAGAGGCGTCGAGCGCAGGCCGTTTCCTCTCGTCACAGAGCGCGAGTTAGGCTTGCTGCAGTTGGTTGATCAAGCGGAGCAACTTTGAGCCTTCCGCTTCGAAATTGAAGGATCGTGCCGAAGCCAGGCTGGCGTGCTTGCAGCGGTCGACGATCTCCGGAGTAAGCGCGGCGAGCTGCGCCGCGATCGCCCTCGGTGTATCTTTTTCCAACACAAGTCCGCAGTCCGCCCGATCTAAGACGGCGCGGATCTCCGGCAGGTCGCTGCTGATCACCATCAGCCCGGCCTGAATGTATTCGAAGATCTTGTTCGGCATGGCGAAGCGCGCATGCGTGGTGCTGTTCGACAGGAGGAAGATGCCGATATCGGCCTGTGCCGCGCTCGGGACCACTTGGTCGGGCGGCACGGCGGGGGCGAAGGTCACGCGCCCGCCGAGGCCGCCGGCGAGCGTGCGCAGGTGCTGGTCGAAACCGCCCTGTGCCGGCCCACGGATCACCAGGCGGAATGCGGCCGGCCAGAGGGAAACGCTCTCGATCAGCGTCTCCAGGCCGCGGCGCGGCACGATGGCGCCGTGATAGAGCACCGTGACCGGTTCGCCGGTCGGCCGGAAGGCGGTCTCCTGCCAGGCCGGCGTGTTCGAGATCACGGTCGGGCGCGCCAGGCCGTAGCGCGCCGCCAGCGCATCGGCGATGCCGTCGCTCACCGTCACGACGGCGTCGGCCTCGCGGATATAGCGCTCCTCGATCCTGACGACATGCCGGCGGGCGAGCAGGCGCCAGCGCCAGCTGTCGGCAAATTCCTCGGACGCGAATTCGTGGCTGTCATAGATGATGCGCGCCTTGCATGCGCGCTTGGCCCCGTAGGCGATCGGCAAGGCGCGCCAGTCGTTGGCGATGACGAGATCGGGGTTGAAGCGCAGCAGTTCGCGGCGTGCCGCCAGCCTCGTCGCCGAGCCCCAGTACAGCGCGTCGGCGCTGATCGGCAGCAGTGAGGCGGGCGCCTGCCGCAGCACCATGCCCAGCCGCACGCGCGTGTCGCTGCCAGGCCCCGGCAGGACGGTTACCGGCGCGGGCGGCGCTGCCGGCAGCGGCCCTTGGGCGAAGATACGGACCTCGTAGCCGGCATGGGCGAGCAGCGCGGCATGACGCAGGACGCGCGAGTCGTGCTGCAACGGGGAGACGCAGAGGAGGGCGATGCGCATCATCGGCTCGCTTCCGTCACCTGCGATGCCAGGATGCGGTCGACCTCGCGGGCGCGCTGCTGCCAGCTGGCCTCGCGGGCAACATAGCTCGCGCCGTTGCTGCCCAGTTCACTGGCCTTGCCGGGAGCTTCGGCGAGCGTTCGGACAGCTGCGGCGATGCCGGAGGGGCTGGCCGGCGGGACGACGAGGCCGGCGCCGGCCTGCCTCACGATCTCGGCCTGGAACGGCAGCTCGCTGGCGATCACCGGGACGCCGCAGGCCATGGCCTCGAACAGCTTGAGCGGCGCGACGCCGGAGGCGGAGCGGCCGTCCTGGTCCTCGATCACGCAAAGGGCAGCGAGCGCGCCGCGCAACAGGGCGGGGACCGCATCATAAGGTTGCCGGCCGAGCCAGAGCAGGCGCGGATCGGCCTTCGCGGCCTCGACCTTGCCCCGCTCGATGCCGTCGCCGACGATGACGAGCTTGACGTCGTCCGGCCAGGCCGGTTCCCGCAGCGCTGCGAGCATGGTCGCGATCCCGTGCCAGGCGACGAGGCCACCGACGAAGATCACATAGCGGCCGGCGATGTCGGCTCGCGGTCCCTCCGGCGTGAACAGCTCGGTGTTGGCGCCGTTGGAGACGATGGCGACCCGGTCATGGCCGGCGAATGCGCGTGCCCATTCGGCGAGGCCCTCGGTGACGGCGATCAAATGGGCGGCCATGCGGTATTGCTTCCGATAGAGCCAGGCGAAGATCGGCGAGAACGGCTTCAGCGCCGGATAGGTGACGCCGATATCGGCCGGCTTGCCGTTGATCTCGTGCACGACCGGCATCTTGCGCCGGCGCGCCCACAGGGCGAGCGGCAGCGCCATGAAGTGCGAGCGGACGAAGACGGCATCGAACTCACCCAGCCGGCGCCCCAACGCAAGCTGGACGCGGCCATAGTCGAGCAGGCGCCGCAGATAGGACGTCCGCGCGCTCGCCCCGCCACGGGTGGTGGCAAAGAGCTCGACCTGCCAGCCCGCCTGCCGCAGGCTGGCGATGATCTCGTCGATATGGGTCTGCGACGCCTGACCCGGGCGCGGTGTCTCCAGCGAGAGATAAGCCAGCCGAAGCGGCCGGCTCATGCCACCGCGGCCGCCGGCGCCGCCAGGGCCTCGCGCACGGCCGCGATGATGTAGTCCTGCGTCGCCTCGTCGAGATAGGGATGCATCGGCAGCGCCACGACTTCCTGCGCGACGCGCTCGGAGATCGGCAGGCCGTTGCCGGCGACGGGGAAGTGCTTGTAGGCGGTCTGCTGGTGCAGCGGCTTGGGGTAGTAGACCGTGGTCGGCACGCCCTTGGCCTTCAGCGCCGCCTGGAAGGCGTCGCGGCGGCCGGCATCGACGCGGATGGTGTACTGGGCCCAGGTCGAGACACAGTCCGGCATGACGTAAGGCGTCGTGACCAGGTCCTTCAACGCCGCGGTGTAGCGCGCGGCCACGACCTGGCGCTGCTCGATCTCCTGCGCATAGATCTTGAGCTTCTCGATCAGCACGGCAGCCTGGATGGTGTCGAGCCGCGAGTTCACGCCGACGCGGACATTGTCGTACTTGTATGAGCCCTTGCCGTGGAAGCGCAGCGAGCGCAGCAGATCGGCGTGCTCGTCGCTGTCGGTCAGGATCGCGCCGCCATCGCCGTAGCAGCCGAGGGGCTTCGCCGGGAAGAAGCTGGTGGTGGCGAAATCGCCGATCGCGCCGGCGACGCGGCCCTTGTAGCTTGCGCCGTAGCCCTGCGCGGAATCCGAGATCAGGACGAGCCCGTTTTCTTTGCAGAAGGCTTCGATCGGCTCGTAGTCGCAGGCCTGGCCGAACAGATCGACCGTGATCAGCGCGCGGGGCTTGAGCTCGTGCTTGCGAGCGGTCTCCAGCGCGGCGGAAAGACCCTTCGGGTCGAGGTTGTAGGTGGCTTCGTCGATCTCGGCGAAGACCGGCGTCGCGCCCATCCAGGCGACGACCTCGGCCGTGGCGGCGAAGGTGAAGCTCGGGCAGATCACCGCATCGCCCGGGCCGATGCCGAGCGCTTCCAGCACCAGGATCAGCGCATCGGTGCCGTTGGCGACGCCGATCGCGTGCTTGGCGCCGCAGAAGGCGGCGAGCCCGGTCTCGAACTCACCGACCTGCTCGCCGAGGATGTAGTTGCCGTCATGGACGACCTTGAGGATGGCCTCGTCCATCGCCTTGCCGATGCGCTGGCGCTGGGCCTTGAGGTCGATGAATTCGATCACGGGACGCTCGCTCATCAGACGATCTCCTCGAGAGTGTCGGGCCCGGTCTCGCGATAGCGCCTGCCGGTTTCGGGGCAGGTGAGATCGGGGCCGAGCTTGGCGCCGTTATGGCTCATCCAGCCGATGCGACGGGCCGGAACGCCGGCCATCAGGGCGAAGTCGGGCACGTCCTTGGCCACCACCGCGCCGGCCGCGATGAAGCAATACGCGCCGAGCGTATGGCCGCAGACGATGGTGGCGTTGGCGCCGATGCTCGCGCCGGTCTTGACCAGCGTGCGGCGGAACTCCGCCTTGCGGTTCAGGAAGGCTCGCGGGTTGTTGACGTTGGTGAAGACGCAGGACGGGCCGCAGAACACCCCGTCCTCAAGTTCAACACCGTCATAGAGCGCGACATTGTTCTGGATCTTGCAGTCGTTGCCGACGTTGACACGCGGCCCGACCATGACGTTCTGGCCGAGCACGCAATCCCGACCGATCGTGGTCTGGCCGAGGACATGGACGAAATGCCAGACCTTGCTGCCGGAGCCGATGGTCACGCCGTCGTCGACATAGGCACTTTCATGGATGGCGACGCCTGGAAAGCGCGGGTCTTCACGCATCTGCGACGCGGCCATCGAGCCTCAGCCCTTCAGGTACTTGTCGACGAAGGCATGGCGCTCGCCATTGGCGGTGACCGGCAGGGTGCGGAACTGCGAGACCACCTCGACGCAGAAGCGGACATCCTCGAGCCCGTAGCCGCGGCCGGCGAGGATTTCCTCATAGCTGCGGGTGTGCAGGTCGGTGAAGCCTTCGGAGAATTCGACCTCTTCGCCGTCGACGGTGATCGAGCGATAGGTGGTCTTCTTGCCCTTGACGTTGTCCGGCAGATCGTTGGCGTCGACCGAGAGGAACCAGCGCACATCGGCCTTCTCATAGGACAGCAGGCCGCCGGCGCGCTCGGGCTCACGCAGGCTTGCGGTCTGCGACTGCAGCGGGCCGAAGACATAGGCGAGCATGTCGAAGAAATGGACGCCGATATTGGTGGCGACGCCGCCCGACTTGGCCTCCTCGCCCTTCCAGGAGGCGTGGTACCAGCGGCCGCGCGAGGTGATGTAGGTCAGGTCGACGACATGGCGCGCATTCGACTTGGCGATGCGCTCCTTGAGAGCCTGGATCGCCGGGTGCAGGCGCAGCTGCAGGATCGTGTTGATCTTGTGGCCGGTCTGCTGCTCGATCTCGGCGAGGCCGTCGATGTTCCAGGGGTTGAGGACGAGCGGCTTCTCGCAGATGACGTTGGCGCCGGCGCGCAGACCGAAGCGGATATGGGCGTCATGCAGGTAGTTCGGGGAGCAGATGCTGACATAGTCGATCTGCTCGCCGCGGCGGCGGAGCTTGTCGACATGGCGGTCGAAGCGCTCGAACTCGGTGAAGAAATGCGCCTGCGGGAAGTGGCTGTCGATGATGCCGACGGAATCGTTGGGATCGTAGGCCACCTTGAGATCGCCGCCATTGGCCTTGATCGCCGTCATGTGGCGGGGAGCGATGTAACCGGCGGCGCCGATCAGCGCGAAGCTCGTCATGATTGTCCGTCTCGATCTCGTCAGGTCGCGCCGGCCAGCAAAGCCTCGCCGGCGCCGTTCTATCAGGCCTTGAAGACGTTGTCCGCAGTGATCCCGGCCCGGGCACAGGCATTGCGGGTATCGACGACCAGCTTCGATTCGGCGACCAGCGACTTGTAGTCGACGTCGTCATGGTCGGTCGCGATCAGCACGGCGTCGAAGCCGGCTAGCGTGGCCTTGTCGACGGGTACGCTCTTGCGGCCGGTGAGCTCGGCATGCTCTCGGGTCGGCGGGATCACAGGGATGAAGGGATCGTGGAACTCGACATGGGCGCCGCGCTTCTCGATCAGCTCGATCAGCTTGAGCGAGGGGCTCTCGCGCATGTCGTCGATGTTCTTCTTGTAGGCGATGCCAAGGATCAGAACCTTCGCGTCGCTGAGATTCTTGTGACCCTTGGAGTCAAGCAGGGCGGCGAGCTGGTCGACGACCTGATAGGGCATGCGGGTGTTGATCTCGCCGGCGAGCTCGATGAAGCGCGTGGCGACGTCGTATTCGCGGGCCTTCCAGGTCAGATAGAACGGGTCGATCGGAATGCAGTGACCGCCGAGGCCCGGGCCCGGATAGAATGGCATGAAGCCGAAGGGCTTGGTCTTGGCGGCCTCGATGACCTCCCAGACGTCGATGCCCATGGCCGCGTAGACGGTCTTGAGTTCGTTGACGAGGGCGATGTTGACGGCGCGGAAGATGTTCTCGGTCAGCTTGACCGCCTCGGCGGTCGCGGTAGAGGACACCGGCACCGCCTTGACGACGAGCGCGCCGTAGAGAGCGAGCGACATGGCGAGCGCGTCGGCGCCGTCGCCGCCGACGACCTTCGGGATCGTCGACGTCCCGAAATCGGGATTGCCCGGGTCCTCGCGCTCCGGCGAGAAGGCGAGGAAGAACTCCTCGGCGCTCTTCAGGCCGGTCGCCTTCTCCAGGATCGGACGCATAACCTCGTCGGTGGTGCCGGGATAAGTCGTGGATTCCAGCACGACGAGCTGGTCCTTGCGCAGGCGCTTGCCGATCGCCTCGGTCGTCTTGACGACATAGGACAAGTCAGGCTCGCGATATTTGGTCAGCGGCGTCGGCACCGCGATCAGCAGCGCGTCGGGCTCGGCCATGCGATCGAAGTCGGTGGTCGCGACGAACTTGCCGGTCTTGGCACCTTCGATGATCAGGTCCATCGGGATGTGCTTGATCGCACTGCGACCGGCGTTGAGGTCATCGACGCGCTTCTGGTCGATGTCGAAGCCGATGACCTTGATGCCCTGGCGCAGGGCTGCAAGCGCAAGCGGAATGCCGACATAGCCGAGGCCGACGATGCCGATCACGATCGAGCGGTCGTTGACGCGTTCAATGAAACGCTGCGCGGTTTGCGAAGTCACAGAGCACCCTGAAATTGTGATGACATCGACCGCGGCCGATCTTTGGGCGTGCTTTTTCCAGAGTTGCTAAACTACGTCAACATCCGCCGGGATATTCGCAGCGCAGCCCCGCTCTGCATCCCCTGTTTTCAAGGCGAGCGTGGCGGCCATCTCTAATCTTTGAAAATGTTCTTGAAATGGCGATTGATGTCGGTGTGGTCGACGGTGGCGCCGTGGTTCCGTTCGGTCAGGATGGCCGGGTGCCAGTACCAGTCGTCGAAGCCGACATTGAGGCGATCGTAGCCGGCCTCGGCCAGCAGAACCCGCATCTCTTCGCGCCGAGGCTCGACGAAATTATGCTCAATGGTAAGGAGCGCGATGCGGTGGCGCGCGAAGTCGATCGTCCGCAATATCTCCAGCTCGGATCCTTCCGTGTCGAGCGAGACATAATCGAAGCCGGTTTCAGCGAAATCTTCCGTCGCCGCGATCTCATCGAAGCTGATGGTCTCGACCTGGATGAGCCCATGTGTCGCAACGGCCTGGGCACGATCATCGGCATAGCGGTCATCGCCGGCGAACTCGACGAGGGTTCCGATCTCCTGCGAGGGGATGAAAGACAGGATCTGCCCGGATTCGCGATAGACCGCTCGTTCTAGGCATATGGCACTGCGGCTCGCCTTCAACTTTGCGAATAAGCTGGGGTTTGGCTCGACGCAGACGCCCCGCCAGCCATGCTCGCTCTCAAGGAAGTAGCTGTTGCTGTGCAGGACGCCGTCGAACGCTCCGATCTCGGCAAACCGGCCGTCGCGTCGGCCATTGCACATGGCGAAGACCCAGCGCTCCTGCTCGATCTGCGAATTGGTCGGCATCTCATAGGCGATCGCGGGATCGAAGCGATCCAGTCCTGAACCTGCCATCGTCCGCCCCACAGCCTCCACCGACGCAACCGTAGAGCGCGTCGGCGATAACGTGAAGCCGGACAGGGCCGGTCAGTGGATCTCTGGTTCCGCCACCTTCGCCGTGCCGGCGAGGTAATCGAAATCGCAGCCCTTGTCGGCCTGCTGGATATGGGCGGCCGACATCTTGCCCCAGCCGCGCGGGTAGTCGCGATCGGGCGGCGTCCAGCTCGTCAGGCGTTCGGCGATCTCGGCGTCCGACAGGTTGACCGAGATGCTGCGCGCCTCGACATCGACGCTGATGATGTCGCCTGTCTTCACCGCCGCGAGCGGGCCCTTGATGTAAGCCTCCGGCGCGATGTGGAGCACGCAGGCGCCATAGCTGGTGCCGGACATGCGGGCGTCAGACAGCCGGAGCATGTCGCGCACGCCCTGCTTCAGTAGTTTCTTCGGGATCGGCAGCATGCCCCATTCCGGCATGCCGGGGCCGCCGACCGGGCCGCAGTTCTTCAGAACCATGACGTGATTGGCGGTGACGTCGAGATTCTCGTCGTTCACGGCCTTCATCATCGCATCATAGTCCTCGAAGACGAGGGCCGGGCCGGAATGCTTGAGCAGGCGCTCCTCGGCCGCCGAGGGCTTGATGACACAGCCGCCCGGCGCGAGATTGCCCTTGAGCACGGCAAGGCCGTTGGCGGTCGAGACCGGTTTGTCGAGCGGGCGGATGACGTTGTCGTCATAGACCTTGGCGAGCGCGATCGTCTCGGAAATCGGCTTGCCGGTCACGGTCATGGCGCCGGTGTGGAGCTTGCTTTCGAGCTGCTTCAGCAGGGCAGGGAGCCCGCCGGCATAGAAAAAGTCCTCCATCAGGAAGTCGCCGGAGGGGCGCAGGTTCGCGATCACCGGGACCTTGCGTGAGAAGGCGTCGAAATCATCGGGGGTCAGCGGCACGCCGGCGCGGCCGGCCATGGCGACGAGATGGATGATCGCATTGGTCGAGCCGGCGACCGCCATATGGACGGTGAGCGCATTCTCGAAGCTCTCGCGGGTGAGGATTCGGTCGGGCGTCAGGTCTTCCCAGACCATCTCGACGATGCGCTTGCCGGCGGCGGCGGCCATGCGCGGATGGGCGGCGTCGGCGGCGGGGATGGCCGAGGCGCCGGGCAAGGTCAGGCCCAGTACCTCGGCATGGCTCATCATCGTCGCGGCGGTACCCATCACCATGCAGGTGCCGTAGGAGCGGGCGATGCCGCTCTCCATGTCGCGCCAGTCGGCGTCGGAGATGTTGCCGGCCTCCTTCTCTGCCCAGTACTTCCAGACATCGGCACCCGAGCCCAGGACCTTGCCGGCCCAGTTGCCGCGCAGCATCGGCCCGGCCGGCACGAAGATGAAAGGCAGGCCGGCGCTGCAGGCGCCCATGATCAGCGCCGGAGTGGACTTGTCGCAGCCGCCGAGCAGCACCGCGCCGTCGAGTGGGTGCGAGCGGATCGATTCCTCCGCCTCCATCGCCAGGAAGTTGCGATAAAGCATGGTCGTCGGCTTCTGGTACTGCTCCGACGCCGACATCACGGGGATCTCGACCGGGAAGCCGCCGGCGGCCCAGACCGCGCGCTTCACCGCCTCGGCGCGGTCGCGCAGATGGGTGTGGCAGGGGTTGATCTCGGACCAGGTATTGAGGATGCCGATCACCGGCTTGCCCATGAACTCGTCATGGTTGAGGCCCATCTGCAGCGCCCGCGAGCGATGCCCGAAGGAGCGCAGGTCGCTGGCGCCGAACCAGCGCTTGGAGCGCAGCGTGTCGGGCGTCTTGCGGGGATGGGACATCGGCGTTTCCTCGAATTCTTGGTGTTCTAACTTGTGCTGGTGACAGGCCTCGCCGTCATGCTCGCCCTTGTGGCTAGCATCCACGTCTTCACCGCATTGCAGGACGGAAGACGTGGATGGTCGGGACAAGCCCGACCATGACGATGCCGAGCTACTCCGCCGCGGCCCGCTGCGAACCCCAGCTCCCAACGATCTTGCGCAGCTCGGCGCGCTCGCTTTCGTTGAGCTCGGGCAGGCCCGGCAGGCGTACGGGGCCGACATTCGTGCCGAGCAGGCCGAGCGCTTCCTTCACCACAGTGACGTTAGCGCCGTTGCCGTACTTCATCCGCAGCGTCTCGAAACCGGCGATCTCGTCGACCAGGCGGCGGGCGCGGTCGTAGTCATTGGCCTCCAGCGCCTGCCAGATCGCGAGGGAGCGCTCGGGCGCGACATTGACCAGGCCCGAGGTGAAGCCGCGGGCGCCGAGTGCATGGAAGGGCGCGGCCCAGCCTTCGGCGAGGCCGCAGATCCAGTTGGCGCTCGAGCCTTGCGTGGCCCGGACGCATTCGGCGAGCAGCATCATGTTCGGCGAGGCGAACTTGACGCCCGCGACATTGGGGTGCGTCGCGACGCGGGCGAGATCCTTCACGCCGATCGCGTCGGAGCGGATATAGGCGACGAGCGGGATCGTCAGCGCCTCGGCGATGGCGAGGATGTAGTCGGCCTGCGATTGCGGGGCGGCGAAGGGATCGAGCGGGTGGTGCACCATCACCGCATCGCAGCCGGCCTTGGCCGCGAGCTTTCCGGTCGTGATCGCCTCGCGCAAGGACCTTCCGATGCCGGCGGTGACCAGCGCCTTGCCGGCGGCAGCCTCGGCCGCGACAGCATGGCTGCGGACAACCTCATCCGTGGTCATCGGGTAGAACTCGCCGGTGTTGCCAGCCGAGACGATGTTGTGGATGCCGGCTTCGGCGATGCGGCGGACGATCGTGCCGGTCAGCGCCCAATCGGCCTCGCCATCGGCCTTCCAGGCAGTGACATGCACGCCGGAAATGCCGCGCAGTGCGCTGCGAACCTTGTCACTCATCGTAATCCAATCCTTCCGCGTCGGCGCCGAAGACCTGGCGCACATGGCTCTTGGCCGAGCGCACGATATGGCTGCGCATGCGCTGCTCGGCCCTTGCCGGCTCATGCGCGCGCAGCGCTTCGAAGATGCTGCGATGCTCCTCGAAGCCTCTGGCGCGCTCGCTGGGCTCGCCGAGCAGGGCGATGCGCTGGGCGTGGTCGTACATGCGCTGGCCGTCGAGCCGGCGCTCCAGATAGCTGCAGCCGGAGATGCGGTGGATCATGCCGTGATAGGCCTCGTTGAGATTGACGAGGTCCTCGAGATCGCCGTGTGCTGTCGCATGCGCCATCTCGTCGATCAGGCGGGCCATCTCGGCGACCCCGGCATCGTCTATCCGGTTGGCGGCAATATGGGTCATGACGCTTTCGAGCGCGGCGCGACCGAGCGCCATCTCCAGCGCCTGGCGGGCCGAGAACTCGACGAAGACACCGCGGCGGGCTTCCGTGCGCACGAGCCCCTCGCTCTCCAGCATGCGGATGGCGTCCTTCACCGGCGTGGTGGAGACGCCGAGCATGTCGGCAAGCTGGCGCTCGTTGAGCCGCTCGCCATTGCGGAAGTTGCCGGCGACGATCGCCCGGCGCAGGCGCTCGTGCACATGCTCGCGCAGCGAGCGCAGCAGGTGCGGCGAGACGGGTTCGATGGCGAGCGCGTTTGACATCCCTGTTCCTCTGGCGGGGCGGCGACACGATTCGATGCCTGCGCCGGCTCTCGCCATTGCCTCACCAGACATCACAAAGTGCAAGTGACATCAAGTCTGAAATTTCAGATTTCAAATCTGGAATTGCGTGCTATGCAGATGGCAAGACGGCCGCAAGACGCCGGAACGGCAAGGGCCGGATGGGCAATGACGAGGGAGGATTGGATGTCATCGATCACACGCCGCAGCCTGCTCGCCGGAGTGGGTGCCATGCTGGCCGCACCGGCTCTGGCGCAGGGCGGCTATCCGGGAAGCAGGGTTGTCACCATCGTGGTGCCTTTCGCAGCGGGCGGTACGACCGACCTGCTCGGCCGCATCCTCGCCGACCGGCTGGGCGCACGCCTCGGCGGCAAGTTCATCGTCGAGAACCGGGTCGGAGCCGGCGGGAATACCGGAGCGGCTGCGGTCGCGCGCTCGGATCCCGACGGCTACACGCTGACGCTGGGCACCGTCTCCAGCCACGCCATCAACCCGGCCGTCTATACGAAGATGCCCTATGACCACATCAAGGACTTCGCGCCGATCTCGCAGCTCGCGAGCGTGCCAAACATCCTGATGGTCAATCTCGACCTGCCGGCCAAGACCGTGCCGGAGCTGATCGAGCTCTTGAAGAAGAATCCGGGCAAGTACTCCTTCGGTTCGTCGGGCGCCGGTACCTCGACCCATATGGCGGCCGAGCTGTTCAAGGTCTCGACCGGCACCGAGATGGTGCATGTGCCCTACCGGTCGAGCGGGCAGGTGACGCAGGACCTGCTGTCCGGCCAGATCCAGATCACCTTCGACAACATCACCATCGCCTGGCCACATGTCGAAGCTGGCAAGATCCGGGCGCTGGCGACGGCGACGCCGAAGCGCCTCGCGGTCGCGCCCGATCTCCCCGCGCTGTCGGAATTCATCCCGGGCTATGACGCCAGCTCCTGGCATGGCTTCTTCGCGCCGTCGAAGGTGCCGCCGGAGATCGTCGCCAAGCTCTCCACCGAGACGCAGGCGATCATGCGTGAGCCGGCGGTGATCGAGCAGTTGAAGAAGCTCGGCGTCGATCCGGTTGGTTCGAGCCAGGCCGAGTTCACCGCCCATATCGCCAGCGAGACCAAGCGCTGGGCCGAGGTGGCGCAGAAGGCCAATGTGAAGATCGAGTGAGCGACCGCGCGATCAATCCGCCATCGCGGCCGTCTGACGCGACTGTCTGCGCTTCCGGTGCTCACGTACCAATGTACGCTCCGCTCCGGTTCTCGACAGCCGCGCCAGCCGACTCACGCTGACGAAATCCTCGCACGGTCTCCGGAGGAGCCTAGAAATCATGACATCGACTGCCCTGACGCCTGAAAACCGCGAGAAGCTGAAGCGCGTCTCGACCGCGACCCTGACCACAGCGCTGTTCAAGCGTGGCCTGCGTAACCAGTTCATCCAGGACGTGCGGCCGCTCTCTTCGAACGCGCCGCGCATGGTCGGCGAGGCCTTCACGCTGCGCTACATCCCGGCACGCGAGGATCTCGACCATCTCAGCGTGTTCGAGGGTACGCAGCATCCGCAGCGCGTCGCGGTCGAGACCTGCCCGCCCGGCCATGTCATGGTGATCGACAGCCGCAAGGACCCGCGCGCCGCCTCGGCCGGCGGTATCCTGGTGACACGGTTGATGCAGCGGGGCTCTGCCGGCATCGTCAGCGATGGCGGCTTCCGCGACAGCCCCGAGATCGCCGCGCTCGGCTTCCCGGCCTATCACAACCGCCCGAGCGCGCCGACCAACCTGATCCGGCACCACGCGCTCGACATCAACGCGCCAATCGGCTGCGGCGACGTGCCGGTCTATCCCGGCGACATCGTCGTCGGCGACGGCGAGGGCGTCTGCGTGATCCCGGCTGATATCGCCAACGAGGTCGCGGCCGAGGCTTATGAGCAGACGGCCTATGAGGATTTCGTCGAGATGAAGGTCCGGGAAGGGCGCGGCATCTTCGGCCTCTACCCGGCCAATGCCGAGACCAAGGCGGAGTTCGCGAAGTGGCGGCCGGACTGGAAATGATCTGAGAGCGCTGCAGTCGCTGAAGCGACGGTTGAGGACCCGCCGAAAGGCGGCGGAGACGGGCGCCGTCAATCGGCGCCCGAACGAACAGCCATGACAACAAGAGCACAGGGGGAAATGCGATGATCGACATGTTTCGCCGTCACCTGCTCAAGGGCGGGCTCGCCGCTGCGGCCGGCTCGGCGCTGGCCACACCGGCTTTGGCGCAAGCCTTCCCGTTCAAGCCGAACCAGCGCTACCCCGATCCCGCCGTCGACATCCTCGATCCGAGCTTCGCCAAATACCGGATCTATTCGAGCACGATCGAGCAGCTCGGCACCGGCATGCGCTGGGCCGAGGGGCCGGTCTATTTCCCGGAGGGGCGCTACCTTCTCGTCAGCGACATCCCGAACAACCGGATCATGAAATATGACGAGGTGAAGAACAGCTTCACCGTCTTCCGCGAGAACGCCAACTACGCCAATGGCAATGCCCGCGACCGGCAGGGCCGGCTGATCACCTGCGAGCATTCGGTGACACGGCGCATCACCCGCACCGAGAAGAACGGCAGGATCACGGTGCTGGCCGACAAGTTCGAAGGCAAGCGGTTGAACGCGCCGAACGACGTCGTGGTCAGGTCGGACGACACGATCTGGTTCACCGACCCGCTCTTCGGCATCAATGGCGAATGGGAGGGCTCGCGCGCCAAGCCCGAGCAGGCGACGACCAATGTCTACCGGCTCGCGCCGGACGGCAAGCTCAGCGCGGTGATCACCGATCTGGTCAATCCCAATGGGCTCGCCTTCTCACCCGACGAGAAGAAGCTTTACGTGGTCGAATGGCGGGGAACGCCGAACCGCAGCATCTGGAGCTATGACGTCGACGCCGACGGCAAGGTCTCGAACAAGGTCAAGCTTGTCGATGCCGCTGATTTCGGCGCTCTCGACGGTTTCCGCGTCGACCGCGACGGCAATCTCTGGTGTGGCTATGGCAGCAATGGCGCACTCAATGCCGAACCCGCCGATGTCGGCGGCCGCAAGGTCTTCACGCTGAGGGGCAAGTCGGAGGATCTCGACGGCGTCATGGTGTTCAGCCCGGCTGGCAAGCCACTCGCCTTCATCCGCCTGCCCGAGCGCTGCGCCAATCTCTGCTTCGGCGGGCCGAAAGGTAACCGGCTCTACATGGCGAGCTCGCACTCGCTCTATGCGCTCTATGTCGAGGCGCACGGGGCGGTGTGATCTGCCTGCTGCCATGTTGCTGACCTGTTCTGCAGATCTCAGAAAGCTATTTCTGAGGCGATGCGTTGACAGTCTCCTGCCAGTGGCTATTCCGTTCTCGCTGCTCAATGCCAGCTGCTCGTCATCAACGACAGGGCTCTCCACCGCACCTGTTCTGACTACTCGCTTGGCCTATCCGGGGGCCCGGCTTACGGCGACTCGCCGGAGGGCGTCGGTCCTGCTGGCAGCGTTCGCGAAAGGGCGGGCGGACGCGGTCGGATCGTAGGCCGGTTCCATTTCGTGCCTAACACGGCTTGTCGAGCCGAAGCCGGGGCGATATCCCGTCCGCCCCAGATAGTCATTCATCAGGTCTATTGTGAGCAGACTATACGACGTCGCGATCATCGGCGGTGGTGCCAGCGGCGCGCTCCTCGCCCTCCATCTAAGACGAAAAAGCGGCCACTGCCGAACCGTGGTGATCGAGCGGTCGGGACAGTTTGGTCGCGGTGTCGCCTATTCGACGGATCGCCCGTTCCATCTGCTTAACACCCGCGCAAAAGATATGAGTGCCTGGCCGGAGGAGCCAGCTCACTTTACTCAATGGCTCGAAGCATGCCGAATGGAGGGCTCTAACGACTTTGTGCCGCGTAGCCTGTTTGGCGACTATCTCGCTCAGCTCTTCGCCGATGCGGTGTCAGGTGAAGCACTTGCAGCCATTAAGGCGGAGGTTGCGGCCATTCAGCTTACGCAACCAGCTTGGCGGCTTGATCTTACGGACGGACGTCAACTGCACGCAACCCACGTGGTTATCGCAACAGGGCACAGTCCGCCATCCGCTGATCAGGAAGGCTGGCATGGCAATCCCTGGCTCGATGCGAACCTCGATGGTTTGTCCGATGAGGAGCCGATTCTTCTCCTCGGCACCGGTCTAACGGCGGTTGACGTCATAGCGTCATTGCTCGCGCGTGATCATCGGGGCAAGATCGTAGCTGTCTCGCGCCGTGGCCTGTCGCCGCGCACGCATCGGCCAGCTGGGCATGGCGAGGCCGAGCTTTCTGGCTTCCTGGCCGGACCGTTGTCGCAGCGGCTTCGCAGCTTCAGGAAGCTCCAGCGTGCCGGTCATGACTGGCAGTCTCTGATGCATGCGATCAGGCCGCGTAATGCCGAGGTCTGGCGCAGCCTCGACGCAGTACAGCGTGGGCAATTCTTGCGGCACCTGCGACCGTGGTGGGATGTACACCGCCATCGCATGGCGCCGGAGATGTCTGCAATGATCGATAACGCGGTTGCGCGGGAGCAACTGGAGATTCTAGCCGGGCACGCTGAGGTACTGGATGCAGGGCCAGCGTCGATTTCTGTCCGGCTAAGGCCGAGACACCGACGCCAAAGCGAGACACGTCATTTCGCCCGTGTGATCGATTGCCGTGGTTCGGAGTGCGGCGTGAGCGAGCGCAATTTGCTCGTTTTCCGTCTCGCGCGAGACGGGATCGTTGCATCCGATCCACTTGGCCTGGGCCTTGCCGTCGATAACGAGGATCGGGCAATCGATACCAGTGGCAAGGCTTCGAATAGCGTGTCTGTGTTGGGGCCGCCGACACGTGGGCATCATTGGGAGAGCACAGCCATTCCGGACATCAGGCTGCGGGCAGCGCGTCTGGCGGAACGTCTTGCGGCCGAAGTTGGCAGAGCGTGCTGAAAGGATCGTTGGCGGTCGTGCGTTGAACTCAACCAACCTGTTCGCGCACCATCGGAATGACCTGCCGCCCATAGAGCGCGATGCAGCGCAGCAGCTTGTCCTGCGTCAAGGGGCCGGCGCTGATCTTGAGCTGGAAGCGCTGGAGGCCGAGCGCCTTGACCGTCGTGGCGATCTTGCGCGCGACGGTTTCGGGTGAGCCGAGGTAGAGCGCGCCGCTCGAAACCTCGCGCTCGAACTCCTCGCGCGACATCGGACCCCAGCCGCGCTCGGCGCCGATGCGGTCGCGCATCGCCTTGTAGGCCGGGAAGAATTCCTCGGCTGCCTGCGCATCCGTCGCGGCGACATAGCCGGGCGAATGCACGCCGATCGGCCGCTCGCCATGACCGAGGCGTCCCATCGCGTCGCGGTAGAGCTGGGCATAAGGTGCGAAGCGCTGCGCCGGGCCACCGATGATGGCGAGCATCAATGGCAGGTCGTAGCGCGCCGCCCGCACCACCGATTCCGGGCTGCCGCCGACGCCGATCCAGGTGGTCAGCTCACCCTTTTCGATCGGCGGGAAGACCTGCTGGTTCCTGAGAGGCGGCCGAAGGCTGCCCTCCCATGTCACGCTCTTCTTGCGGATCAGTTCGACGAAGAGGTCGAGCTTCTCCTCGAACAGTACTTCGTATTGGCTGAGGTCGAAGCCGAAGAGCGGGAAGGATTCGGTGAAGGAGCCGCGGCCGAGGATGACCTCGGCGCGGCCGTTCGAGAGCGCATCGACCGTCGAGAAGCGCTGGAAGACGCGGATCGGATCGTCCGAGCTTAGCACGGTGACAGCCGAGCCGAGGCGGATGCGACTGGTGCGGGTGGCGATGCCGGCGAGCACGGTCTCGGGCGAGGACACCGCGAAATCGGCCCGGTGATGCTCGCCGATGCCAAAGAAATCGATGCCGACCTCGTCTGCGAGCACAGCCTGCTCGACGAGATCACGGATCACCTGCGCATGCGGCTGCAGGGCGCCGTCCGGGCTGGCGGTGACGTCGCCGAAGGTGTCGAGGCCGAGCTGGAGAGAGGCAGGCATGCGAGTTCCGTGCTGATGCGTCACGCCGGACTGCCGACGCTCGCGCCATCTGGCGCCGCAATCCCCGCTGTTCAAGATGCACCAGCGCCGAGGGGTCTATGCGAATTCGCGGAAATCGGTACCATGAGGAACAATAATATCTGCCATGCCCCCCATTTGGGTGTGGCGACGGGGACGTGATTGCTGTTGCCTTAACCCGACCTCGAGGGAACGGAGTCGGGCGTGGCCATAAGGGGGGAGAGGGTTATGGGCGGCGAAGCTGCGGCCGAGAGCGATCGCTCGATCGTCGGCAATCCGATGCTGCTGCCGTTCTTCGACCTATCCTTCGAAGAGATCGAGCTGCTGTGCCGGATCACGGCGGAGCAGCGCGACGGCGCCGCGCCGGCCGTCGATGGCGCATGGTTCGCGAGCTTCATGGACGCACGGAAGGAGCCGGCCCGATAGGCGAGGCGCTTCTTGTCGCGCTCGGCATGGTCGCCCTCGCGGCGGCTGCATGGTGGGCAACCAATCGATGGCGGCTCTGACGTAGTCGCCTCCAGGCCATACCCGGCGAAGCCGCTTTGCCGGATACACCCGCTCTCTCTGTTTTTGTAGTTCTTTCGCTGGACGATCAGGCCGCCGGTTCGAGCCGGGCGCGGCCGAGGACCATGACGCGGTCGATCTGGAAGCCGCAGCGCTGCAACGCATCGTGATCCTGTGGCCAGGCGGCCGATCGCTCCAGCGAAATCGCAATACGCGGCAAATCGAGCTGCGCCGCGAGTTGGTTGGCGAAGCGGAGCAGCGCGTCGACGAGGCAGGTTCCGGGCAGGCGTAACATGGCGATCTCGGAAATCTCCAGCGTCGCGCTACCTTCGATCGTCCGCGCGACGCGGAAGCCGAAGAGGGCGTGCGGCATGCGGCGCGCATCCCGAAGGGCGAAGACGCCGCGTGGCTGTGCCCCGTCCTGCGAATTGTCGCGCACGAAGGCGGCCCAGCCATCCGGCGTCACCTCGGGGTGCAGCAGGGTGACAAGTCCAAAGACTATGTCGGCGCTGTCCGGCAGGATGCGCGCGACTTCGAAGATGTCATCGCCCATCACGTGCGGCTCTCCCCAGTTTCGAGGCAGCAACCTCGTTTCGCAGGGCCTATTGCCGCATTGATCTGGATCAAATTCGTAGCCCTTCGGCAGGGCGCGCGCTTTGTCCGCTTTCGCGCATGCGATAAGCTCCGCGCATGAGCAGGAAGGTGCGATCGTGAACTGTCAGCCCTCGGCGTGCAGCGCCGCCGCCCGCGGCGAAGGCGGATGCCGCAACTGCATGGTCCGTCTGGTCAGCGTCTGCGCCTCCCTGACGGATGACGAGCTCGCCTTGCTGGAACAGCTGGCGATGCCGACGCATTTTGCCTCCGGCGACACGCTGTTCACGCAAGGGTCCGAGGCGCATTGCGTCTACAACGTCACCGCCGGCGTGGTGCGTCTCTACAAGCTCTTGTCAGACGGGCGCCGCCAGGTCGTCGGCTTCGCCTTGCCCGGCGACTTCCTCGGGCTCGCCATGCGCGATGCCTACGGCTTCTCAGCTGATGCAATCGGCGATGTCGCGGTCTGCGCCTTCTCGCGTGGGGCATACACGGCGCTGGTCGACGCCAAGCCGCATCTCCTGAAACGCCTGCACGAGTTCGCGACGCATGAGCTGACGCTGGCCCATGAGCAAATGATGCTGCTCGGCCGCCGAACCGCCGAGGAGAAGCTGATCTGCTTCCTGCTCGGCATGCAGCAGCGCTGGGCGAGGCTCGGCAAGCCCTCGGTGACGGTGCAGCTGCCGATGACGCGGCAGGATATCGCCGATTTCCTGGGGCTGACGATCGAGACGGTGAGCCGCACCTTCACCCGGCTCGCGAAGGACAAGACGATCCTGATCGTGCCAGGCGGCGTGCGCGTGATGAACGCCGAGCGGATGCACGCGGTCGCGGCGTGAACTGCGCGATCCCGCCGCAGCCCCTGCCTTCCCACCCTTGACCTGGATCAAAGCCGCTCAATCGGCTGGTCGCTAAGCCTCCCACTGAGGGCGCGACCCATGCGCCCGCAATGAGCGGGAGTCAGCGGTGAGCGCGACGACGAGCCCTGTCAGGGCAATGACGGTCGGCGAGATGATCGGGATGCTGATCGCGGGCGCCTGCGTGCTGCCGCTGATCCTGATCGGCGCGCTGACCGAGAACTCCGGCTACGCCTTCCACGCTTTGCTCGGCGCGGCGGTGGCAGCCGGGAGCTTGATCCTGATCGGCAATCGCTGCTTCGACGGCTCGCCCGCGGTCCCGCCGCAGGAGATCGGCGGCAAGCCCAACTACAATATGGGGCCGGTGAAGTTCGCGACCGTCGCCTCGATGGTCTGGGGCATCGTCGGTTTCGCCGTCGGGCTGATCATCGCCCTGCAGCTCGCTTTTCCAGGGCTGAACTTCGACCTGCCCTGGACCAATTTCGGCCGGATGCGCCCGCTGCACACCTCGGCGGTGGTCTTCGCCTTCGGCGGCAACGTCCTGATCGGCACCTCGTTCTACGTCGTCCAGCGCACCTGCCGGGCCCGCCTCGCCGGCGATCTCTCGCCCTGGTTCGTCGTGCTCGGCTACAACCTGTTCATCGTCATCGCCGGCACCGGCTATCTGCTCGGGATCACCCAGAGCAAGGAATACGCCGAACCGGAATGGTACGCTGATCTCTGGCTGACCATCGTCTGGGTGGTCTACCTCCTGGTCTTCCTGGGCACGCTCAGGAAGCGCACCGAGCCGCATATCTATGTGGCGAACTGGTTCTATCTCGGCTTCATCCTGACCATCGCGGTCCTGCATATCGGCAACAACGTCGCCGTGCCGGTCTCGGTCCTGTCGCCGAAGTCCTACGGCCTGTGGTCGGGGGTGCAGGATGCGATGTTCCAGTGGTGGTACGGCCACAACGCGGTCGGCTTCTTCCTGACCGCCGGCTTCCTCGCGATCATGTACTATTTCGTGCCCAAGCGCGCGGAGCGGCCGATCTACAGCTACCGGCTCTCGATCATCCACTTCTGGGCGCTGATCTTCATCTACATCTGGGCCGGCCCGCACCATCTGCACTACACCGCGCTGCCCGACTGGGCGCAGACGCTCGGCATGACCTTCTCGATCATGCTGTGGATGCCCTCCTGGGGCGGCATGATCAACGGCATCATGACCCTGTCGGGCGCCTGGGACCGGCTGCGCACCGACCCCGTGCTGCGGATGATGGTGGTCTCGCTCGCCTTCTACGGCATGGCGACCTTCGAGGGGCCGCTGATGTCGATCAAGGCGGTGAACGGTCTCTCGCACTACACCGACTGGACCATCGGCCATGTCCACGCCGGAGCGCTCGGCTGGGTCGCCTACATCTCCTTCGGCGCGATCTATTGCCTGGTGCCCTGGCTGTGGAACCGCAAGGGGCTCTACTCGCTCAGGCTGGTGAGCTGGCACTTCTGGGTCTCGACCCTCGGCATCGTCTTCTACATCACGGCGATGTGGGTCTCAGGGATCCTGCAGGGCCTGATGTGGCGGGCCTACACCTCGCTCGGCTTCCTTGAATACGCCTTCATCGAGACCGTCGCGGCGATGCACCCGTTCTATGTGATCCGGGCGCTGGGCGGCGCGCTCTTCCTGATCGGCGCACTGATCATGGCGTTCAATCTCTGGATGACCGTGCGCTGCGAGGAGGCCGCCGACACGCCGCAAGCGCATGCGCTGCCGTCCGGCCAGCTCGCCACCGCCTGAGGACCATCATGACGAGCATCGAACACAAGCCGCCGCGGCGTTCGCTCTGGGCCAAGCACAAGATCTTCGAGACCAACTCGATCGTCCTGGTCATCGGCACGCTGCTGGTGATCTCGATCGGCGGCCTCGTCGAGATCGCGCCGCTCTTCTACCTCCGGAACACGATCGAGACGGTGCAGGGCATGCGGCCCTACACGCCACTCGAACTCGCCGGGCGCGGCATCTATGTGCGCGAGGGCTGCTACAACTGCCATAGCCAGATGATCCGGCCGCTGCGCGACGAGGTCGAGCGCTACGGGCCCTATTCGCTCGCCGCCGAGAGCATGTACGACAAGCCGTTCCAGTGGGGCTCGAAGCGGACCGGGCCGGATCTTGCCCGCGTCGGCGGCAAGTATTCCGACGAATGGCAGCGGGCGCATCTTTCCGAACCGCGCGCGATCGTGCCGCAGTCGATCATGCCGGGCTATCCCTTCCTGGAGAAGACCGCGCTTTCGTTCGGGGACATCGCCGACGAACTGCGCGCCAACCGCGCCGGCGGCGTGCCCTATAGCGACGAGATGATCGCGCAGGCGCAAAGCGACCTGAAGGCGCAGGCGACGCCGGACCATCCCGGCCAGGCCGATCTCGAAAAGCGCTACCCGAAGGCGCAGTCGCGCGATTTCGACGGCAATCCGCAGCGCATCACCGAAGCCGATGCCCTGATCGCCTATCTGCAGGCGCTCGGCACGATGGTCGACTTCAAGCTCTACGACGACAAAGCCAACATCCGCTGAGCCCGACCATGCAAACGACCTATCACTGGCTCGCCGGCTTCGCCCAGTCCGCAGGGCTCCTCTACTTCGTCGCCGTCTTCCTCGGGGTCTGCGTCTACGCCTTCTGGCCGAAGAACCGCGCCCGCTTCGAGGAAGCCGCGCTCAACCCGCTGCGCGAGGACTGACCGATGGACCAGAAGCACGACAATCCGCATGTCGATGCCGCCACCGGCTACAGCACGACCGGCCATGAATGGGACGGCATCCGCGAGCTCAACACGCCGCTGCCGCGCTGGTGGCTCGGCGTCTTCTACGCGACCATTGTCTGGTCGATCGGCTACTGGATCGTCTATCCGGCCTGGCCGCTTTTGACCGACACGACCAAGGGCGTGATCGGCTATGCCAGCCGCGCCGAGATCAGCGTCGACATGGCCAAGCTCAAGGCGCAGCGCGCGGCGCAGGCCACCGGGATGGCCGAGGCCACCCCCGAGCAGATCAAGGCCGATCCGACGCTGTTCCAGATCGCGATGGCGCAGGGGAAGGCTGCGTTCGGCGACAATTGCGCAGCGTGCCATGGCGTGGGCGGCGCCGGCGCCAAGGGCTATCCCAACCTCAATGACGACGACTGGCTCTGGGGCGGCTCGCCCGCGGCGATCCAGCAGACCATCCGCCACGGCATCCGGGTCGCCGGCGACAATGACACCCGCGTCAGCCAGATGCCGGCCTTCGGGCGCGACGGCATGCTGAAGCGCGAGGAGATCACCGCCGTCGCCAGCCATGTCCGCGAGCTTGCCGGCCTGCCGACCGAACCGAAGGCGGATCTTGCGCTCGGGCGCAAAGTCTACGCCGAGAATTGCGCCGCCTGCCATGGCGCCGCCGGCAAGGGCAACCAGGAACTGGGCGCGCCCAACCTGACCGACGCTATCAGCCTCTACGGCATGGACATGGCCGCGCTGACCGAGACCATCGCCAACAGCCGAAACGGTGTGATGCCGGGCTGGGCCGGACGTCTCGACGAGACCACGATCAAGGCGCTGACCGTCTATGTCCACTCGCTGGGGGGAGGGCAGTAGCGTGAGCAGCGCCGGGACCGATCCCGACGACATCCCGCTCTTCGCGGCGTCGCGGAAGGTCTATCCGCAGAGCGTGTCCGGCCCGTTCCGGCGCGCGAAGTGGATCATCCTCTTCCTGTGCCTGGGCATCTACTATCTGCTGCCCTTCCTGCGCTGGGATCGCGGCCCGTACCTGCCGAACCAGGCGGTGCTGGCCGACATCGCCAACAACCGCTTCTACTTCTTCTTCATCGAGATCTGGCCGCAGGAGGTCTACTACTTCACCGGCCTGCTGATCCTGGCCTCCTTCGTCCTGTTCCTGACGAACGCCGTCGCCGGCCGTGTCTGGTGCGGCTATCTCTGCCCGCAGACGGTCTGGACCGACCTTTTCCTCGCGGTCGAGCGCTTTTTCGAGGGCGACCGACGCGAGCGCATGCGCCGCGACGCCGAGCCCTGGGGCTTCGACACGCTCTGGCGCAAGAGCGCCAAGCATGCGGTCTGGCTCGTCATCGCCTGGTGGACCGGCGGTGCCTGGGTGCTCTACTTCGCGGATGCGCCGACCCTGGTGCGGGAGCTTGCGACCTTTACCGCGCCGCTCTCGGCCTATGTCTGGATCGCGATCCTGACCTTCACCACCTATGCGCTCGCCGGGATCATGCGCGAGCAGGTCTGCAAGTATATGTGCCCCTGGCCGCGCATCCAGGCGGCCCTGACCGATGACGAGGCGCTCAACGTCACCTATCGCTACGACCGCGGCGAGCCGCGCGTCTCGGTGAAGCAGGCGGCGAAGCTGAAGGCGCAGGGCGCGCCGGCGGGCGACTGCATCGACTGCTTCCAGTGCGTCGCCGTCTGCCCGACCGGGATCGACATCCGCGATGGCGCGCAGGTCGACTGCATCCAGTGCGGGCTCTGCATCGACGCCTGCGACACCGTCATGACCAAGGTCGGCCGGCCGACCCGGCTGATCGCCTATGACACCGACAGCAATGTCCAGCGCCGGCTCGCCGGGCTTTCCGCGATCTATCGGCCGGTGCGCCTCCGGACATCAGCCTATACGGCGCTGATCGTCATCGTCGGCGGCGCCATGCTCTGGCAGCTTGCGACGCGCAGCACTGCCGGCATCTCCGTGCTGCATGAGCGCACACCGCTCTTCGTCAGGCTGAGCGACGGCTCGATCCGCAACGCCTATGCGGTGCGCCTGCTCAACAAGCGGCCGGAGCACCGGCCCTTCGCGCTGACCGTCTCCGGCCTGCCGGGCATCAGGATCGAGGCAGTCGGCGTCGCGCCGAGCGCCGATCTTCGGCCCGTCGTTACAGTCGACCCCGATTCGACGCGCGAGGTGCGCGTGCTCGTCACCGTCCCGGCCGGTGTGCCGCTTGCGCCCTCGCAGGCGATCACCATCACCGCCTCCGATCTCTTTGCCGGCGAGACGGTGCGCGCGGATGACCACTTCATCGCGCCATTGACCCAGCCATGAGCTGCTGCGGAGTCATCATCATGCCCTACGAGAATCCCGTGCAGGCTGCCGAGCGCCGTCCCTTCCAGCTGACCGGCGGCATGGTCGCGGCCATGCTGATCCTGTTCTTCGGCGTGATCGTCTCGGTCAACGCGACGATCATGACGATGGCGCTGCGGACCATGCCGGGCGTCGAGACCCGCAGCGCCTATGAGACGAGCCAGCACTTCAACGAGGAGATCGCCCGCCAGCACGAGCGCGATGCGCGCGGCTGGTCCGCTGCCGCGACTATCATCCGGCAAGGCGAAGGGGCGACGCTCGCCGTGACGCTGGTTGATCGCAATGGCGGAGCGCTCGCCGGCTTCGTCACGAGCGCACGCCTGCGCCATCCCGCGACTTCCGCCCGCGACCGGGAGCTGACGCTGAGCGAGAGCCGGCCAGGGCGCTACGAGACGCGCTTCGACCGGATCGAGGCCGGGTCCTGGATCCTCGAACTGCAGGCGAAGCGCGGGGAGGAGGTCGTCTTCGTCTCGCGCAGCCGCGTCACTCTGGCGGAGCGCTGAGATGGCGGCGCAGGATCTCTCGGTCTTCGTGCGCCATCGCGACGATGGCATCGCCAGCATGGAGCTGGCAGTCGACGGCATGCGCTGCGCCGGCTGCATGCGGGCGATCGAGGGTGGGCTTGCCCGCGAGCCGGCGATCCTCGGTGCCCGCGTCAATCTCGCGCTGAAGCGCGTCTCGGTCGAATGGCGCGAGGCGCTGCTGCGGCCCGAAGCGGTGATTGAGAAGCTCGCCGCGCTCGGCTTCAAGGCTTACCCCTTCGCGCCCGAGCGGCAGGAGGAGGGAGCCGCGAGCGAGGAGCGCTATCTGCTGCGCGCGCTCGGCGTCGCCGGCTTCGCCTCGATGAACATCATGCTGCTCTCGGTCGCGGTCTGGTCCGGCAATAGCGGCGATATCGATACGACCACGCGCGACTTCTTCCACTGGCTCTCCGCCCTGATCGCGTTGCCGACGGCGGCCTATGCCGGCCGACCCTTCTTCGAGAGTGCGCTGCGGGCTTTGAAGGCCGGCGCCGTCAACATGGACGTGCCGATCACCATTGGCGTCGTCCTGGCGCTGGCCATGTCGGTCGCCGAGACCTGGAACCATGGCCGCCACGCCTATTTCGACGGCGTGGTCATGCTGCTGTTCTTCCTCTTGATCGGGCGCTATCTCGACCAGCTGATGCGGCGGCGCACCCGTGATCTCGCCGGCAATCTCGCTGCGCTGAAAGCCGAGACCGCGACAAGGCTCGCCGCCGACGGCAGCACGACGGTGATGCCGATCGCCGCGATTGCGCCGGGTGATCTCGTGCTGGTGCGGCCGGGCGAGCGCGTCTCCGTGGACGGCATCGTCGAGACCGGCCGCTCCGAGCTCGACCAGAGTCTCGTCACCGGTGAGACCGCGCCAATCGTGATCGGGCAAGGCGAGCGCGTCCATGCCGGCACGCTGAACCTGACCGGCGCGCTGACCGTGCGGGTCGAGGCGGCCGGGCAGGGCACGCTGCTCGACGAGATCGACCGGCTGATGGACCAGGCCGTCGGCAACCGCTCGCGCTATGTCCGTCTGTCGGATCGTGCCGCCCGGCTCTACGCCCCGGTGGTGCATACGCTGGCTGCCTCGACTTTTCTTGGCTGGCTGGCCTTCGGCCTGCCCTGGCCGGAAGCGCTGATGATCGCCGTCACCGTGCTGATCATCACCTGTCCCTGCGCGCTTGGCCTTGCCATCCCCGCCGTGCAGGTCGTCGCGGCCTCCAGCTTGTTCAAGCGCAAGATCATGCTGAAGGAGGGCGATGCGCTCGAACGCCTCGCCGAAGCCGACATCGCCGTCTTCGACAAGACCGGCACGCTGACGCTGCCGGAAGCAGACATCCTCAACCCGGAGGTGCTGCCGTTTGAGTGGCGGGCCGAGATCGGCGCGCTGGCCGCGGCGAGCGGGCATCCGCTGGCGCAGGCGCTCGCCCGCGCGCTCGGTGTGCCGCGTGCGGCGGAGGATGTGCACGAGGAGAAGGGGCAGGGCCTCTCGGTCGGTGATAGGGAAGACGAGCGCCGTCTCGGCAGTGCCGCCTTCTGTGGCGCGCAGGCCGAGGCGGCCATGGTCGCGGCGCTGCATCCCGGCGCCTCGCTGATCGCCTATCGCCATGGCTCCTTCCGCACCGTGCTGGCGCTCGGGCAGGCGCTTCGCCCGCAGGCGCGTGAGACGATCGCTGCCCTGCGCAAGGCCGGACTTCAGATCGCGATCCTCTCCGGTGACCGGTTCGAGGCGGTAGCGCCGATCGCCGCTGAGCTCGGTGTCACCGAGCTGCACGGTGGCCTGATGCCGGGCGACAAGCTCGCCCTGCTCGAGCACATGGCGGCACAGGGCCGCAAGGTGCTGATGGTCGGCGACGGGCTCAACGACGCGCCGGCGCTGGCGGGCGCGCATGTCTCGCTGTCGCCGGTCAGCGCCACGCATCTGGCTCAGTCGGCGGCCGATATCGTCTTCCTCGGGGAGAGTCTGGCTCCGGTCGCAGCGGCGCTGACGATCGCGCGCAAGGCGCGCCGGCTGATGCTGGAGAACCTCTGGTTCGCTGTGTTCTACAATGCGGTGGCGGTGCCGATTGCCATCGCCGGATTGGCGACGCCGCTGGTCGCCGCCGTCGCGATGTCCGGCTCCTCGCTGGTGGTGACGCTCAATGCCATGCGCGCCCGTGCCAGCGGGCCGGTGCAGGAGGCTCGGCCATGAACATTATCGTGATCCTGTTTCCGCTGGCGCTCGGTCTGGGACTTGCCGGGCTCGGCGCCTTCTTCTGGTGCATGCGCAGCGGCCAGTACGCGGATCTCGACGGGGCGGCCTGGCGGGTCCTGCAGGATGATGATGAGCAGGCGGGCCCACGAAGCAGTGTCAGCGGCAGCGGCGGAAGCGCTTTGGACTGAAATCGAAGCCACGCTGGCGAATGAAGGAGAGCGTGTCGCCTTCGACGCGGACAGTAAAGGAGACGCGCTTGGGCCGGCCTTCGCCGTGGCATTCTGCAGCGATCTCGTAGACGTCCCGTCGCTGCTCGGCGCGCAGCGTCCGGCAGCTCGCCTCGAAGGTGGAGAAGTCGAGTTCCCGCCTGTCGAGGCCGATCACCGTGTCGTCGGCGCTGCAGCCCGGCGTACCCCAGCGCCCGATCCATTCGGTTGCCTGGACCGGTTGAACGGCGAGGAAAAGCGCTGCGCCCGCAACAAAGCCGACGATCCGGTTCATGAGTACCACCCCCGTCATGACCTGTGGTCATGCTAGAGGTGCTTGCTATCCAGCGAAACATCTCTCCGGGCTGCTTTTCATCGCCCGGATGGGGGAGAGCCCCGGCTCTTATGGCCGGGGCGATGTCATCAATAATAGACCGTGCGGCAGACGCGCACGCGACGGCCATAGCGATTGCGTCGGACGCTGCAGACCGTCCGGCGACGGCGCGGACGGCGCCAATACTGGCTGAACTCGGCCGGCACCGCATCGAGCTTGGCGGCATCTTCGGCAGGCAGCGGGGCAGCCATGGCCGGCATGCTCACCACACTCGCGCCCGCGGCGCTTGCCGCAAGCCCACCAAACAGTGCCGTGACGAATGAACGACGGTTCATGATTTCTCTCCTTCGTATCGCCCGCTCAGATGTTTATCGCTTCGACTATGAATGGAATGTGAAATTCCGACCCATCGGCCAATTCTGATGAAACACCATCCTATATCATTGGAATCTGGAGATGCTGCCGGCTTCTTGACCGAGAGGCGCAGCGATCATCCCACAATACTCGACGATATGGGGCAGCCCACCTCTGGTCGGCTGCGGCCAGCATCGCCCGTCCGGCCCGATCAAGCCGGCAGGACCACGACCTTCGCGCCTTTCGGGATGCGGTTGTAGAGGTCGATCACATCCTGGTTCATCATCCGGATGCAGCCCGAAGAGACGGCTTCTCCGATCGTGTCGGGCTCATTGGTGCCGTGGATGCGGTAGAGCGTGTCGCGCCCGTCCTTGAACAGATAGAGCGCCCGGGCGCCCAGTGGGTTGCTCTCCCCGCCTGCCATGCCGCCGGCCCATCTGGCGTAGCGTTTGGGCTCGCGCTTGATCATGTCGGGTGTCGGTGTCCAGCGTGGCCACTGCGCCTTGCGCTGCACGGTCGCGGTGCCGGTGAATTCGAGGCCCTCGCGCCCGACGCCAACGCCGTAGCGCAGCGCCTTGCCGCCTTCCTGGACGAGATAGAGGAAGCGGCTTCCGGGATCGACGACCAGCGTGCCCGGCGTGTGGCTCGTCGGATAGTCGATGAGCTGGCGCAGATTGCGCGGCCGCAGATCCTCCAGCGAGACGGCGGGAACACGGAAAGGCTCGTTCTCGACGGCGCCATAGCGCGCGATGTCGAATGCGCTGAACCGCGATGCAGGGGTGGGCGGCGGCGCCGTGCGCTGCGCAACCGTCGTGCATCCCGCCGCCAGCAAAGCGAGTGCCAGACCTGCCATGCGGCGTGTCGGGAACGAAAGGTTGGCCATGATCTGCGCGCCCGGCTTCACTGGGACGCCGGCTTGGCGCGGGCATCGGCAATGACCTGCTTGAAGCCCTTGTAGTCGAGCGTCGAGGTCCGGAACGGGCCGACGAGATAGGTCGGCGTACCCTGCAGCCCGAGCGAGTCGGCCTGGGCGAGGTTGCGGCGCAGCAGCGCGGTGATCTTGTCGCCATTGGCGTCGAGATCGGCCTGGAGGCGCGTCATGTCGATGCCGGCGCCCTGGATCGCAGCCGAGATCTGCGCCTTGCTCAGCCGCCCCTTGGCCGCCATCAGCGCATGATGCGCGCGCTCATAGGCGCCCTGATAGGCAGCCGCGAGCGCGAGCTGCGCAGCATAGACCGAGGTCTCGGCGATGACCGGCCAATCCTTGTAGACCAGCCGGATCTTGCCATCCTCCTTGACGATGCGGGCGAGGTCGGGGGCCGATTTCTTGCAATAGGGGCAGTTGTAGTCGAGGAAGGCGACGATCGTGACATCGCCGTCGCGATTGCCCGAGATGGGGGCTTCCGGGTCGTTCAGGATCGCCTCGACATCGATCTTGCTTGCTTCGGCCAAAACGGGGCCCGGCAACGCCGCCGCTAGAAGCGAGAGGCCGAGGAGGATGGTGCGGCGGTCATGGTGCATGGGCTTGCGGCTTTCTCGGCTGCCGGGACCGCGCCGCGCCCGCCGGTCCGGGAGCCAGGCGTGGCTCGTAGCGGTCGCATCGTCGCGTCCCCGGCGGTGGACGGATGCGAGCCATCGGCGCTACCCAGCTTAAGCCAGCCTTAAGCTCGGCAGGGATGCTGGGGCCGAGGAGGTCACATGCGCGTGCTCATCGTCGAAGACGACCCGCTTCTCGCCGACGGTCTCGCCGTCGGGCTGAGGCTGCACGGCATGAACGCCGAGCTGGTCGGCAGCTGCGCCGATGCGCGGCATGCGCTGGCAGTCGGTGCCTTCGATGCGATGGTGCTCGATATCATGCTGCCTGATGGTTCGGGCCTCGATCTCCTCCGGAATCTACGGACGCAAGGCGAGCGCTGCCCGATCCTGCTGCTGACCGCGCTCGACGAGACCCGCGATCGCATCGCCGGGCTCGACCGCGGCGCTGACGACTATCTCGGCAAACCTTTCGATCTCGACGAACTCGCGGCGCGGCTGCGTGCGATCGGGCGGCGCGGCGAGGGCCGGGCGATGGCCGGTATCGCGGTCGCGGGCCTTGTCCTCGATCCGGCGAGCCACGGCGTGGCACGCGACGGCACGACGATCGACGTAACGCGGCGGGAATTCGCAGTGCTGCGTGCGCTGGCGGAGCGGCCCGGCGTCATCCGTTCGCGCGGCGAGTTGGAGGAGCGGCTCTATGGCTGGCAGGAGGAGATCGAGAGCAACGCGATCGAGGTCCATATCCATAATCTCAGGCAGAAGCTCGGGCGTGAGCTGATCGAGACGGTGCGCGGCCTCGGCTACCGCCTCAAGGGTGCGCCATGAGTTCGCTGCGCGGCCGGCTGTTCCTGATCCTGGTCGCGACCACGAGCCTGATCTGGCTCGTCGCGACCGGCTGGATCTATCTCGGGACTAAGAACGAGCTCGAGCGCGTGCTCGATACGCGCCTGCAGGAAGCGGCGCGCATGGTCGCCTCGCTGGTGCATGACGACACCTCCTCCCAGGCGGCGATCGCCGGCACTCCGCAGCTCAACGCCGCGGAGGCGGCCGGCTACGAGCGTCAGCTCTCCTGCCAGATCTGGTCGCTGGGCGGGCGTCTCGTCGCAGCGTCGACGACGGCTCCGGCCGAACGGCTGGCGGCGCATGCCAACGGCTTCCACGATAGCGTGATCAATGGCGAGCTCTGGCGTGTCTATGCCATCGAGGATGCGGCCAAAGGCGTGCGGGTGCTGGTCGGCGATCGCCTCGGGCTGCGCGAGCGGCTCGTCCAGGATCTCGTGCTCGGCCTGGTGGCGCCGACATTGCTGATGCTGCCGCTCTTCGCCGGGCTGATCTGGCTCAGCGTCGGCAGAGGGCTGGCCCCGCTCCAGCGGATCGCCGGCGATCTGCACAACCGTCCGGCCGATGACTTAAGCCCTGTCGGTGCCAATGCGGTCAGGGAAATCCGCCCGCTCACCGACGCGCTGAACGGGCTGTTCCGGCGTCTCGATTCAGCCAGGAGGCATGAGCGCGAGATCACCGCCTTCGCCGCGCACGAGCTGCGGACGCCGCTCGCGGGCATCCGCACGCAGGCGCAGATAGCGAAGGCGGCCGATAGCGACGCGATGCGCTTTTCGGCGCTCGACAGGATCGTGGAGGGCGTGGACCGGACGGCTCGGCTGATCAGTCAATTGCTGACGCTTGCCAGACTGGACGCGAATGCCGCCGGCTCCGATCGGCAGCGCATCCTCATCGGGCCGCTGCTGCGCGAGATTGATGGCGAGCGGAGATGGCCAGAGCTGACCGTCGAGATCGATCCGGCTCTCGATGACCTTGTCCTGTTGGGGGAAACCGACAATCTGCGGCTGGCCCTGCGCAACCTGCATGAGAATGCCTGCGGTCATAGCCCAGCCGGCGGGCGGGTGCGCTGGTTGCGCATCGCCGAGACTGCCCTCGCCGTCGAGGATGACGGCTCCGGCATTCCGGACGAGGAGGTCTCGCTGGTGACGAAGCGCTTCTATCGAGGGCGCAGCACCAAGACTGCCGGGACCGGCCTCGGACTTTCGATCGTCGAAGCTGCCCTCACGCGCTTGGGCGCCACGCTGACATTGGAGAAACGCGCCGCAGGCGCGGGGCTCAGGGCGACGATTACGCTGCCGGCGGGACGAGCGTAAGGCGTGCGGCCGCCCACCGGGGCGGCCGCACTTTGCTGCGATCAGGCGACGTCGAAGCGGTCGAGGTTCATCACCTTGGTCCAGGCCGCGACGAAGTCCTTGACGAACTTCTCCTTGGCGTCGGTGCTGGCATAGACCTCGGCCAAAGCGCGCAGGATCGAATTCGAGCCGAATACGAGGTCGACGCGGGTGCCGGTCCACTTGGCGGCGCCGGTCTTGCGATCGGTGCCCTCGAACACGTCCTTGGCCTCGGAGATCGCCTTCCACTGCGTACCCATGTCGAGCAGGTTGACGAAGAAGTCGTTCGTCAGCGCGCCCGGCCGGTTGGTCAGCACACCGTGCTTGCTGCCATCGGCATTGATGTCGATGGCGCGCAGGCCGCCGATCAGCACCGTCAGCTCCGGCGCGGTCAGGGTCAGCAGCTGGGCGCGGTCGATCAGCGCCACCTCGGCCGGCACCCTGGCCCCGGCCTTCTGGTAGTTGCGGAAGCCGTCCAGAGCCGGCTCCATCACCGCGAAGGAGTGGACCTCGGTCTGCTCCTGCTTGGCGTCGGTGCGGCCCGGGGTGAACGGCACGCTCACGTCATGGCCGGCGGCCTTCGCGGCCTGCTCGACGCCGACATTGCCGGCCAGCACGATCAGGTCGGCCAGTGAGACCTTCTGGTCGCCGTCTGCTTCCTTGTTGAACTGGCGGCGGATGCCATCGAGCACCTCGATCACCTTGGCGAGCTGGGCCGGCTGGTTGACCTCCCAGTCTTTCTGGGGGCTGAGGCGAACGCGGGCGCCATTGGCGCCGCCGCGCTTGTCGCCGCCGCGGAAGGTCGCGGCCGAGGCCCAGGCGGTGCCGACCAGTTCGGAAGTCGAGAGACCCGAAGCCCTGATCTTCTCCTTGAGCGCAGCGACGTCGGCCTTGTTGACCAGCGGATGGTCGGCGGCCGGCAGCACGTCCTGCCAGATCAGCTCTTCCTTCGGCACTTCCGGGCCGAGATAGCGCGAGCGCGGGCCGAGATCGCGATGAGTCAGCTTGAACCAGGCGCGAGCGAAGGCCTCGGCGAAGGCCTGCGGGTTCTCGAGGAAGCGGCGCGAGATCTTCTCATAGGCCGGGTCCAGGCGCAGCGACAGATCGGTCGTCAGCATGGTCGGCTTGTGCTTCTTCGACGGGTCGTGGGCGTCGGGGATGACCGCCTCGGCGTTCTTGGCCTCCCACTGGATCGCGCCGCCGGGGCTGCGCGTCTGCACCCATTCGTACTTGAACAGGTTCTCGAAGAAGAAGTTGCTCCACTGCGCCGGCGTCTGCGTCCAGGTCACCTCGATGCCACTGCCGACCGCATCGGCGCCATGGCCGGTGCCGAAATTGCTTGCCCAGCCGAGGCCCTGCGCCTCGAGCTCGGCGCCTTCCGGATCCGGGCCCTTATGGGATTCGGGCGCCGCGCCATGGGTCTTGCCGAAGGTGTGGCCGCCGCCGATCAGCGCGACCGTCTCCTCGTCGTTCATCGCCATGCGGGCGAAGGTCTCGCGGATGAAATGCGCCGCCGAGATCGGGTCGCCATTGGCGCCCGGCCCTTCCGGATTGACGTAGATCAGGCCCATTTCGGTGGCGCTGAGCGGCGCATCGAACTTGTCGAGCGGGCGATGGGTCAGCCATTCGGTCTCGGCGCCCCAGTTCACGTCCCGATCGGGCTCCCAGCTGTCCTCGCGGCCGCCGGCGAAGCCGAAGGTGCGGAAGCCCATCGTCTCCAGCGCGACATTGCCGGTCAGGATGAGCAGGTCGGCCCAGGAGATGGCCTGACCGTATTTCTGCTTGATCGGCCAGAGCAGGCGGCGCGACTTGTCGATGTTGACATTGTCCGGCCAGCTGTTGAGCGGAGCGAAGCGCTGCTGGCCGCGGCCACCGCCGCCACGGCCGTCGGCGAGGCGATAGGTGCCGGCGGCGTGCCAGGACATGCGCACGAATTGCGGGCCGTAATTGCCGAAGTCGGCCGGCCACCAGTCCTGCGAGTCGGTCATCAGCTTGCGCAGGTCGTTCTTCAGCGCGTCAAAGTCGAGTGTCTTGAACGCCTCGCGATAGCTGAAGGCCTGGCCGAGCGGATCGGACTTGGCCGAATGCTGGTTCAGCAGGTCGACAGGCAGCTGGCTCGGCCACCAATCGCGGTTCTGACGGGTGCCGCCGCCATGGGCGACGGGGCATTTGCCCGTGCTGTCCTCAGTCTTCGCGTTCATGTCTCTCTCCGAGCTGGGCTGGCTGCTGGGAGGGTCTTAGCAGGGCCGTTTCATTATTTTAATTCCGATTTTCCGATCGTGACGATAAGTTGAGATTATGACGAACCTGACTTTCAAGCAGCTCCGCTATTTCGAGGCGCTGGCGCGGCACAGCCATTTCGGCCGCGCGGCGGAAGCCTGCGCGATCTCGCAGCCGGCTTTGTCGCAGCAGATCAAGGCGTTGGAAGAAGAGCTCGGTGGCGAGCTGTTCGAGCGGGACAGGCGCCAGGTCAGGCTGACGCGCTTCGGAGAGGAGATCGCAGCGCGGGCCAGGGATGTCCTGCGGTCGCTCGACGAGCTCGAAGGTTATGCCCATGCCTCCCGCGACGGGCTGGTGACGCGCTTGCGCATCGGCGTGATCCCGACGGTCGCGCCCTATCTGCTGCCCGGTCTGATTGGCGATCTCACCCGCCTGCATGGCGGGCTCGACCTCAATGTACGCGAGACCCTGACGCCGAAGCTGGTGCAGGAGCTGAACGAGGGCCGGCTCGACATGGCGATCGTCGCCCTCCCAGTGTCGGAGCCGTCGCTCACCGAGGTCGCCCTGTTCACCGAGCGCTTCGTGCTGGTGCGGCCGCGCGTGGACGAGGGCAAGCCGGCTCCGGACCGCGAGGCATTGCGCGAGATGCGGCTGCTGCTGCTGGAAGAGGGGCACTGCTTCCGCGAACAGGCCCTTTCGTTCTGCAATGCGAAGCCCCGCACCGTGCAGTCGCGCGACCTCCTCGATGCCAGCTCCCTCTCGACGCTGGTGCAGATGGTCGATGCCGGCTTGGGCGTCACCTTGATCCCGGAAATGGCGGTGGCTGTCGAGACGCGCTCGGCCTCGGTCGCGATCTCGCATTTCAAGGCGCCGGAGCCATCCCGGACGATCGGCATGGTCTGGCGCAAGACCAGCCCGCTGGCGAAGCAGCTGATCGAGATCGCGGAGCTCGTGCGGCAGTCGGCCGGGACGCGGCGGCAAGCCGGTGGAACGCATCCTTCCAAGGCTGGCTGAGGCGGCCGGCCTCGATTTGGTCGATGTCGATGCTGCTGCGGGTTTCAGCGGTGATAGAGCGCCGGACGAGCGGTTTCCGGACGCTGATCTGCAGCCGGCGCAAAAATCGAAATGGCCTTCGGGTGCACTTTGAAATGCGCCGGCGTGGCGGTGACGATTTCGCCATCGGTGTTTACCGGCATGGGTTTTCTCGTCTCGATGTCGAACTCGACGCATTTCGCGGTGCGCACCTCGCGCCAGGCGCCGTGAGTTCCTGAGCGGAACGAGCGCAGCATCAGCGCCAGCTTCCAGAGATTCGTCATCTCGAGACTGTAGAGGTCGAGATGGCCGTCATCGATCTCGGCATCCTCCTGCACCACGTTGCCGCCGCCATAGTGCCGGCCGTTGCCCACGGCGATCTGGTAGGTCTCGACGTCGGTCGTCTGGCCCTTCTCGGTGATCTTCGCCTTGAACCGCGATGCGCCGGTCATGACCTTCATGGCGGCGACCGCGTAGCCTAGTCTGCCAAAGCGCTTCTTCAGCACGGGGTCGAGGCTCTGCGCCAGCTCGCTGCTCAATCCGATGCTGGCGACGTTGAAGAAGGCGTAACCGTTGACCGTGCCGACATCGACCTGACGCATCTCGCCGCGAGCGATGACGTCTGCTGCGCCGACAAGATCCATTGGGATGTCGAGGGTTCGCGCCAGGTCATTTGCCGTTCCCATCGGGATGATGCCCAGCGGTAGGCCACTTTCCATCGCTGCCAGTGCAGCGGAGGACACCGAGCCGTCGCCGCCGCAGACGATGACGAGATCGGCCCTATCGCGCAGACGCACGATGTCGCGCGCAATTTCCGGCAGCGCCTCGAAAGTCTCGATGGTGATGTCGAGGCCGCCGTCCTTCAGGCGATCAAGGAGAGGGTTGATCGATTCCTGGCCGCGGCGCGCCTTCGGGTTGCGCAGCAGCAGGGCTCGCTTCGATCGGTGGGTAGGGGTGTCGGACGTCGGAGACATGACGGAGGCAGTTGGGGGACCGCGATCTCGATTTCAACCGGGCAGGCTGTCGAGTTGGCGGGCTCGTCGTTTAGTGAAGGACCGATATCGCCGAGCCCTGAGGCCTTACCGGCCGGGCGAAAGCGGTGCGGCCAGTGGCAGGTGACTGACTGAGGAATTTGGTAGAGGAGAGGGCATCGATTAATTGCGCCATCTATCTGGAATATAACGTTATTTTTCAGTGTCCATCCCGATTGTACCAGCGCGGATACCAGCGATTTGCAGCGATACCCTTCCGTCTGGCGCTATCGATAGCCAACAGGCATGCGGCGACCTGCCGCTCCGGCCATGATCAAGGCTGTGTACCGGCGGTAAGGCGCTCAGCCCTCGACGGTAAGAGCTACCAGAGCCGGCTGGCTTTCCGTCATTGCTACGCGCACGCGGACCATGATTTCTCCAGCTGCGACGAACCGAGCTGTAGGGTCGGGAGGCATCTGCGTGGCCAGCACAGGCGGTACGAAATCCGTGATCATGCACAGGGAGCCGGACGGTTGAGGAATATCTAATGGCCAAATTGTCTTGCGTTTGGACGCGGCGGGATAAGGCCCGGCGAACATCTCAGCCGACAGTGGCGGCGAAATAAAGTTCAGCCAAGGCGAGGCGACCTTGCCCGGCTCAGGCAGCGTCCAAACAAGCCCGCTGAATATGATGGGCTTCCTGTCCGCGCGGAGATGGAAATATGCAGGGGGATGAAAAGTGACGTGCGGCTGATCGACCAGTCCGTCATCCCCATCAATGAAGTCGCCATCAGGAGCTATACGGCGAACCTGAAAGCCGGGCAGCTCGGTCCCGATTACAATCGATAAATCCGGCAAGACCTTTATGTAATAGACGCCCAACTCGCCGCCGCCATACCGTGCAACCACGCGGATATCGACTTTCCGAGGTCGCAATGCGCGGCAGGCGGACACCTTCTCAGCTTCTCCACTGATCACATTCGGGACCAAGCGCTGCCGAGCACGATGAACCGTCCCGTCAGAAATAGCGCCGCACCGATCAGCGTCATGGTCCTTACGATGAAAAAATGATCCCGCACGTACCTCAGAAACCGGTGCAAGAAAACGATGCCGAGCGGAAGCACGAACGCGACCAGAGATGGAAGAAGAACCCACCAGTAAGACTGCGAGTGCGCGAACTGAAATGCCGCAATGATGCCCACGAAGATGTAGGCAATGAAGGCGAGGAGAGCCCTGTTCGATCGCTTAAACCAAACTTCTTTGAACCAGCTCCCGAAGCTATCGAGACGGAAATAGAGATCGAACATGCGGCTGCGGCCTATCACCTCCGGCGTCACCAGAAGAAATGCAGCGATCTCTAAGATCGATACGAGAAACTCAAGATGCGGCGGCATTGCTATTCCAATGCCGCTCGCGCAGCTGCTCGCTCCTCGACAATCCGCATAAGATGGCTGGCGACGATCAGCATCTCGGCCGCTTCTTGCGGGTCTTCCAAATCAAGAGATCGGTGGCTGCGGGGGTTCTTCAAAAGGCCGTGCGCTCCCGTCATAAGCCTGCTTAACGATTGGCGTTCTGCATCCGGGCGACTGGGGTCGGTCAGTGGCCCCCGTTCGCTATGAAAAGCCCGCCCAACCATGTCGGTCCCGTATTCGTGTGGATCGAAGCCTGCACCATCGCGAACCGAACCTTCGAGCGTCCGAAATGCCTCGAAAACGGCAGCGTCGTATTTGCCTGCATTGAAGATCGACAGGCTTGCAGCGCGGATGGCAGGATGCAGCATGAACTCCGGCAGGAGCTGTTGCAGGCGAATTGTGGCGAGATAGTCGGCGCTGAAGCGCTCGCCCGAACGGCTCAATCGAAGCCAATCCGAGCTACCAACCTGATCGACATCGATTACAAACAGTCCGGTTCCCTGAGTCCACTTGTGTTCCCTCGACGAGAGCTAGCCTGGCAGCTTCAGAAACGGACTTGCCCTCCTGATCGTAGCCGTGCACCAGCTCCGAAATGAGGTTGCGGAGAGTGAATGATTTGCCCCGCCGGGTCTGCTTTACGTGCAGCACCAATGCCGTGCCTATCAAATCAGCGGTTAGGTTCTTGAAATCGACTGGATCAGGAAACCTATCGCGGAAATGCTGCTGCGAAATTGAGGTCATGCGCCATTTCCGCCAGTTGATGGGTAGTCCTGACCCGTGCCTGAAATCGAACTAGGTACGAAGCGATGCCACTTCAGCCAGGGCAGCCATCTGCCCATCTGAATTGAATGCCCTGGAGCAGAAGTGCGGGACAAGGGCGACCGTCGTCGGGCCAACCCTGCCGATCCTGTAGGCTCCGTTTGCCGTTAGCTCGCAATCGAACAGCCGGGCAAAGTGACCCCAATGGCCTTTGCCATAGCAGATGACCAACTCGCGCTCGGCTAAAGCCAGCACGCCCTTCAGCAGCTCGATCCGTTCGGGCAGGCAGCGCGCCATATACTCCGGCCGGGTTCCTCGCAGGTAGGGTTCCGCAGCATAAGGCCAGTCAGCGATCCGCGTGCTCGGATAGGGCATCAGCTCCGTCAGAAGTGTTTCGCCACTAGGCCGGCCGAGCCGCGCCTTCTGATACACGAGCCTTTGTTCCGCTGTCGGTGAAGCTATGCCGCTTCGCCGAAGCATGAGGTCGCACATAGGGCGCCACGTACGCTGTGTCCTTTCATGGCGCCCCAGCGATGCGATGGACTGGCTCTGCGCCCGCCCAAGCAAGTCCTCGCCGAGGTTGCTGCCGGCCGCGCGACCTTCTTCCATGCCGATGAAGACAACGGGCGCGTCGGCACGGCCATAGCCGATGAAGGTTTCGATGCGTGACCAATCGGCTTCAGTGAGCCTCGGCTTGCTAGGGGCGAGGTCTGGTAGCGCGGAATTCATGAGCGATCTGGGATCGCAGCGCAGCCCCGGTTCATTCTGTTTCCCCGCGCGGCTTGCCGTGGATATTCGCGCAGCCAGTGTCGCCGGCCCGACAGGTTCGCGCCCCTGTGGCTCCGCGCCCAGGGTTGGAGCCTAGCGCACGCAAATGCTGGCCGCCGCCACCGGGCGCTCCGGGAAATGTGTGCGGGACAAGCGTCACCGTAATCGTATTGCCGGTGCTGCTTTTGAACTCGCCACTAGCGCCTGCGGACACGTTCGCCAGCCCGACTTCGACTTCTCCTGTGGCTTTGATCGATGTCGTGATCGCGATCTTGTAGGTGTTTCCCCCCTGCGACACTGGTTTCATCGTAAGGCAAACGTAGGTCTGCTGATCGCCCGAAGCGCGAGCTGCGCCCCAGAGGTTTTTCATTAGCGCCGCAATAGGTGCAGTCTTGAGGTCTTCATCGTTGAAGGCCGTATTCAGCCGACTGCGGCTGATGCCGTAGTCGACAATCAGGGCTTGGCTGTTGCTGACCGTACCCGATAGACCCAGGCCACCGCTAAATGGCCCGTAGCCACCGCCGATCGTGCCGCCCACTGTGCTGTCGGCGGTCGATAGCAGCTCCATCCGAACAGAACTAATGTCGAAGCCGACCAGGCCATTGCCGCAGATTTTCTGCCGGCTTTCACGCCTTACAGCTTCATATCCATCGGGCGAATTTTGATACTGCACGTATACGCCGATCTGGCGCTTGATCTCACCGATCACTTCCAGAATGCGCTTTTCCTCGATCGGGCGCAGTTCTTGAAACGATGATGCAGCGCAGCCGGCCAGCAGCGCACCGCAAAGTGCGGCGCTCGCAACTTTAGTGTGTGACATTGGACGCCCCTTCCCCTAGGGCGAGTAGTGCATATGAAATCTGCGGTTGCAATATAGATCGTCACGTATGAGCCTCGATGCATCGCCTGATCTATTTCTGCCGACCGGCGAATGCACGGTCGCAGCGATTGCGCTTCGGCAGCGTCCCCAGGATCGCTTCGCAAATCCTCGGGGATATCAGCTCGCCGCAGATGCGCTCTTCTGCGCCTTCCGAATCGATGCGCCGCGCGCCAGCGGCGTGGTTCGTTGATAACCAGTTGGTCTATGTCGGCCGAGCCGCCAACCTGCGAAACCGGCTGGCCGCCGAAGCCGTCAATCGCGCGCAGAAGCCCGCCGAATGCGCTGGGATCAGTGATTGCGGCACGATGCCGAACGACCGGCGCGGTCAGCGCGCCCCGCAGGGCGTATGTGGGATCAGTCGTGGCCCGCCCGGTGGCGATAGCATAACGAAATACCGCGCCGATCACGCTGCGCAGGCGCTTCGCTGTTTCAAGCCTGCCCTTGCGCTCGACAGTGCGCAGGGCAGCGAGAACTTCGCGCGCGGTGATAGAGCTGATTGGCCTGTCGCCGATATGGGGCTTCGCCGGAGAATGAAGCCAGATTTGCTTTTCGAGGGTGCCTTCTGCTTTGCCTTCACGCTTCTTTTTCGTAACCAGCTCGGCAGCGATAACGTCGTAGGTCGCTGCATCAGCATCAGCCTTGGCAAGCTTGTCGAGCCGCTTCTGGACTGATGGATCGCTGCCATCACGCAGCAGCGCGCGCGCTGCATCCCGAGCCTTTCATCGGCCAAACCGACTTCCGGGTACGGGCCGAAGCTGAGCAGCTTCTGGCGGCCAGCGTCCCGGTAGCCATAGCGCCAAAGCTTGGAGCCATTCGGCGCGATGTAGATGTAGAGGCCTTTTTCGTCGGCGACCTTGCGGGGCGTTGCGCCCGGCTTCAGCGTCCTCAGTGCAGCATCCGTCAACGGCATCGCTGGTATCGCCGTGGTACCGCCGATAATACCAGCATTTCGGCTGGCTGCGAGCGCACAGTCACGCACCGCACAGCACACAAAAGGGCCTGAAAGGCCTGAAAATCAGGGCCTTCTTGGACATTCACGGATTGTGCTGGATGGGAGAATGGTAGCGGGAGAGGGACTCGAACCCCCGACACGCGGATTATGATTCCGCTGCTCTAACCAGCTGAGCTACCCCGCCCCGATGGCGACGCGCCGAAGGACGGCGGTCAATCGCGACGGCGCGGATATAGGGGGCGGCAGGTGCCGGCGTCAAGCCTTGATGGCGCGGTTCAGCTCAGCTTCCTCAGCCTGACCACCTTGAAATAGCCCTGGCCGACATGGACGGTCTCGTAGCGGCCGGTTTTCACAGCCCAGTCGGTCAGCCGCGAGACCTTGAAATCGCTGCTCCAGCCGATCGCCTTCGCCAGCGGCGCGACCGCTTTCCAGAACGGCGCGGCGAAGCCGCCATCATCGACGAGGCGGCTGGAGATCACGATCTCGCCGCCCGGGCGCAGCACCCGGTCCATCTCGGCCAATGCCTGCTCGGGGTCGGGAACGAGGGTGATGACGAACTGGGCGGTGACTGCGTCGAAGGACTTGTCGGCGAAGCCGAGCCGGCAGGCGTCCATGACCATCAGGCCGCGGACATGGCTGAGCCCCTGGCTGAGCACCTTGCCCCGCGCGACGCGCAGCATGTCGAGCGAGAGGTCGGCGCCGACGACCTGCTTGTCGCGCTCGAAATAGGGCAGGGTCAGGCCGGTGCCGACGCCGATCTCGAGGATGTCGCGGCCGCTGGCGCAGGCCGCCGCCACGGCCTCGCGCTGGGCGCGGGCGAGCAGGCCCTGATAGATCCGGTCGTAGAATTTCGCCCAGACCGCGTAGACGCGCTTTTGCGCGTCGAGACCGTTCGTCGTCGTCATGAGGTGGCGTAGGCGGGCTCGGGCTGCGGCGCCGGGCGGCGCGCCCGGTTGGCCATGATGACACCGCCGCCGAGCACGCGGGCTCCGCTGCCGGCATGGTCGTAGATCACGCAGGCCTGGCCGGGCGAGACGCCCTCCTCGCCTTGCGCCAGCAGGACATGGACGCCCTTGTCGTCGGCGAGCAGGCGGGCCTCGCGCGGCGCGCGGGTCGAGCGGACGCGGACCGCGACCTCGATGCCCTCGGGCGGCAAATCGGTGAGGGCGATGTCGCCGATCCAGTTGAGGTCGCGCAGATCGACGCGGCTGACGCTCAGCGCCTCGCGCGGGCCGACGATGACGCGGGCATTCTCTGCATCGAGCGCGACGACATAGAGCGGCTCGGCGCCGCTGATGCCGAGACCCTTGCGCTGGCCGACGGTGTAACGCAGCACGCCCTCGTGCTCGCCGAGCACGCGGCCGTCGAGGTGGACGATGGCGCCAGGACGGGCAGCGCCCGGCTTCAGGCGCTCGATCACCTCGGCATAGCGGCCGTTCGGCACGAAGCAGATGTCCTGGCTGTCGGGCTTGTCGGCGATGGCGAGGCCGAATTCGGCGGCGAGTGCGCGGGTCTGGACCTTGTCGAGGCCGCCGAGCGGGAAGCGCAGCAGATCGAGCTGTTCCTGCGTTGTCGCATAGAGGAAATAGCTCTGGTCGCGACTCTCGTCAGCGGCGCGGAACAGGCCGCGATGGCCGGTGCCGAGATCGCGGCTGGCAACGTAATGGCCAGTGGCGAGCGCGTCGGCCCCAAGCTCGCGGGCGAGACCGAGCAGGTCGCGGAACTTCACGGTGCGATTGCACTCGACGCAGGGGATCGGCGTCTCGCCGGCGAGATAGCTCTCGGCGAAGCGCTCGATCACCGCATCGCGGAATCGGCTTTCGTAATCGAGGACATAGTGCGGGATGCCGATCGCCTCGGCGACGCGGCGGGCATCATGGATGTCCTGCCCGGCGCAGCAGGCCCCGGCGCGATGCACGGCGGCGCCATGATCGTAGAGCTGCAAGGTGACGCCGACGACGTCATAGCCCTGGCGCTTCAGCAGCGCCGCCACCACCGAAGAATCGACACCGCCCGACATGGCCGCGACGACGCGCGTCGCCGATGGCGGCTTGGCGATGTCGAGCGAGTTGAGGGAGGTGGTCATCAGGGTTCCGGATGGGGCGGGTGCAATGCGCCCGAGGATTTGGGCGCTCTATAGCGGTTTTGACAGATGCCGGCCAGCACAAGGCCGGCAAATCCTGCCGGGTCGCGCTGGCAATGAAGCGATTCCTGCCGGGTTGCGGGCGAGTTCAGTTCGGTCAAGTGGTTGAATCGAAAGGGTTTTTCTGTTGGCTTGGCCTTTGCTCGTAAGACTGCGGCCACATCACGGTTTTGTTCCGGAGAGTATCTCATGTCCGCCGCGCCGGTCTCGCGTTCGTCCGCGCTGCCCGAAATCCCGCTTCCGAGCCGCCGGGCGCCTGAACGCAGCGAGCCGGAGCAGGCCTTCACACTGCCGCAGGAGCCGGCGGAGCGGCCGCGTGCGCGTGTCGACGACGATCGCGGCGCGCGCGGGAATGTGGAGGCACGTGAGCCCTCGAAATCGGAAGACGCGCGCAGGACGGCGGCAGCCGACTCCAATCCTCCCACCCGCAGCGACGCCGCCGACAAGGGAAAGAAGGCGGCAGACGCAAAGGAGTCGTCCGACAAGACGAAGACCGAGCCGGCGACTGACGAAGCGGTTGCGAAGGACGCTACGACTGCCGATGGCAAGACCGTCGAGACGGCCGCTGGCGACAAGCCCGCGAAGGGCAAGTCGACAGAGGAACACAAGGCTGCGCCGGCTCCCGCGCTCGACGAAATGCCTGTGATCGCTGAGGCCAAGCCAGAGGCTCAGGCTGTTCCGGTCGCTATGCCCCAACCCGTGCCTGTTCCTGCCGTTGCGGCCGAGTTCCTGGCATTGGCGGCGCTGACGGTGCAAGGCAGCGAGCAGGCCAAGCCGGACGGCGCTGCCACGCCTGAAGGCAAGCCTGAAGGACAGGTGACTGCTGCGAGCACTGTTGCGAACACGGCTGCGCAGACGGCGGTGAATAGCCTCGCCGTTCCCGCTCCGACGACGCCGGTCAAGGCCGATGGCCAGCCCAGCGCGGCTGGCGAGGTCGCTGCCGCCGGTGTGAAAGCCGGATGGACCCCGCAACTCGCTGCGGCGCCCGGCAAGGCCAAGCCCGAGGCGACATCAGGCGAAGCCCAGCAAGGCGACGCCAAGGCCGCCGATGGTCAGGTGGCTCCGAAGGAAGCGGGCGAGGCCGGCAAGGCCCAACTGACTGTGACCGGCAGCGAGATCAAGGCGACCGAGGCGGCAACTGCAGGCCAACCTGCGCAGGCAACGGCCAAGGACGAGGCTGCTCCGGTGGCCGCCGCGCCGCAGGCAAACACCACCGTGAGCCCGCAGGCGATCCTGGCGGCTGGGCCGCAGAGCCTGACCGCGCCGCAGGCGCCCTTGACAGAGCTCGACGCTGCCGCCCAGGCCACCGCCCATGCCCAGGCGGAGGCTGCCCACAAGACGCTTTCCGGCGAGACCGGTCGAGCCACGCCGCTGCATGTCGTCCCGGTCGAGATCGGCGCCCGGGCGCTCGCCGGCAACAAGCGTTTCGACATCAGGCTCGATCCGGCCGAACTCGGCCGCATCGATGTCAGCCTGGAGATCTCCGACAAGGGCGAGGTCAGCGCGAAGCTGACCGTCGACCGGGTCGAGACGCTGCATATGCTCCAGCGCGATGCGCGCACGCTCGAGCGCGCCTTCGAGCAGGCGGGGCTGAAGCCGTCCGAAGGCGGCATCGACATGAGCCTGCGCGATTCCAATGACCAGCAGGCCGGTGCACGCCAGCAGCGCCAGGACGACGAGACGCCGCGCGGCCGCCGCGCCTGGGTCCAGGCGACCGACGACAGCGCGCTCGTCACCGAGGTGGCGAGCCTGCCCCGCAATGCCAGCCGCCTCGGCGGCGTCGATCTCAGCATCTGAAGGAGGGACGCGCTATGGCCGTTTCCAACACCGGCACCTGGAGCCCCCAGCAGATCGCGGCCGCGCAGAACAACACTGCGACCGGCGGCACCTCGATCGCCAATAATTTCGACCAGTTCCTCACCCTGCTGACGACGCAGCTCAGGAACCAGAACCCGCTCGATCCGCTCGACACCAACCAGTTCACCCAGCAGTTGGTGCAGTTCGCCGGCGTCGAGCAGCAGCTCAAGCAGAACGAGACGCTGACGGCGCTGCTCGCCGTCAGCAAGGCGACGACGGGTGCGAGTGCGATCGGCTTCGTCGGGCAGACGGTCACGGCCGATGGCGCGGCGACGCAGCTCAAGGACGGCAAGGCCGAATGGAAGCTCAACGCCTCCAAGGGCGGCACCGGCACGATCACGATCAAGGACACGAAGGGGAACGTGGTCTACAGCGGCACGAAGACGCTGACCGCCGGCGACCAGACCTATAGCTGGGACGGCAAGACCTCGACCGGTTCGGTGGCGCCAGAAGGCGAATACGTCATCACCGTCGACGGTACCGACGTCTCCGGAGCGGCGATTACGGTCAAGACCGAGATCACCGGCAAGGTCGACGGCATCGACTTCTCGTCCGCAGTGCCGACGCTGCTGATCGGCGCGCTCAGGGTCCCGCTGGACCGGGTCAAATCGGTGAAGAACATTGCCTGACGGGGCGCGCCATGAGCCATGCCGAAAGCCTGTGTGATTGCTTTAGGCAAAATTTAAGCCCGCTGGGGCTAGGCTCTTTGGCAGTAGGTCTGTTGAGTTGTGTGAGTGTACCATGACCGAGCCGCTGCGACCGCGCGTCAAATATGTCATCGGGCCCGATGGCAGCCCGTTGACGATCGCCGATCTGCCGCCGATGAATACGCGCCGCTGGGTGATCCGGCGCAAGGCCGAGGTCGTCGCCGCCGTGCGCGGTGGCCTGCTCAGCCTGGAGGAGGCTTGTCAGCGCTATACGCTGACGGTCGACGAATTCCTGAGCTGGCAGTCCTCGATCGATCAGCACGGCCTTGCTGGCCTGCGCACCACCCGAATCCAGCATTATCGTCAGTAAGCTATTCTGATATTTGATGAAATCCGTCAGGCGCCGGCCAAGCAGCCGGCGCCTTTCGCGTTGCGGCGGCGTGTCGTCCCCACCGAACTGTGCCGTTTCCTAACTGCCGTTAACCGGACGCTAACCATGCACCGGGAAAAACTTGCCTAGTGGTGTGTCTGTGCGTTGGTCTCGCAGGCACCGGGCGACGGAAAAACGGCGTGAACGGGCTACTCGATCAGTTCCGGAGATTCGGCGCGGCGCGGCTGGCGGCGATGCTGGCCGTTACCTTGGCGCTGATCGGCTTCTTCGCCTTCGTCATGTTGCGCATGTCGCAGCCGGCAATGGGCGTGCTCTTCGCCGAGCTGTCGAGCCAGGACGTTTCCGCCATCATCAAGGACCTCGACACCCGCGGGATCAAATACGAGCTGCGCGGCGACGGCCAGACCATCCTGGCGCCGCGCGCCGACGTGCCGAAGCTCAGGCTCGAGCTCGCCGGCAAGGGCATCCCGTCGGGCGGCGGCGTCGGCTATGAGATCTTCGACAAGGGCGACGCCTTCTCCTCGACCAGCTTTGTCCAGAACATCAATCATCTGCGTGCGCTCGAGGGCGAGCTGTCGCGCACCATCCGCTCGATCGGCCGCGTGCAGGCGGCGCGGGTCCACCTCGTCATTCCCGAGCGGCGCCTGTTCGAGCGCGACCGCGAGCCGCCGCGCGCCTCGATCGCGCTCAAGCTCGCCGGCGAGCTCGACAACGCCCAGGTCCGGGCGATCCGCCATCTCGTCTCCTCGGCCGTCGACGGCCTGAAGCCGGAGCGGGTTTCGATCGTCGACGAGCGCGGCCGGCTCCTCGCCGATGGCGCCCAGGGCGAGCAGGGCATGGTCGGCGTGGCGCTGGACGAGCGCCAGGGCGCGATCGAGCGGCGAATCAAGGCGCAGGTCGACGACATCGTCGCCAGCATCGTCGGCCCGGGCCGTGCCCGCGTGCAGGTCTCTGCCCTGCTCGATTCGAACCGGATCGAGAGCCGCTCCGAGACCTTCGATCCCGAGAGCAAGGTCATCCGCTCCAGCCAGAACCGCACGGAGGCCTCCGCCTCGAACGAGCAGCGCGAGGGCGTGACGGTCGGCAACGAATTGCCGGGCGCGCAGCAGAACCAGGGCCAGCAGCAGGGCCAGCAGCGCGATACCAGCTCGAAGAACGAGGAAGTCGTCAACTACGAGATCTCGCGCACGACCCGCACTGAGGTCCAGGACGGTGGGCGCGTCCGCAAGCTCTCCGTCGCCGTGCTGGTCGATGGCGTCTATAGCCGGCAGGGCAACGAGACGAACTACCAGCCGCGGTCGCCGGAGGAGCTGGAACGCATCGGCCAATTGGTGCGCACCGCGGTCGGCTTCGACCGCCAGCGCGGCGATCAGGTCGAGGTCGTCAATCTGCGCTTTGCCGAGGGGCCGCAGGCGCCGACCGATCTCACCGAGCAGACGCTGATGCAGCAGCTGCTCTCCTTCAGCAAGGAAGACATCGTCCGCTTCGCCGAGATGGCCGTGATCGCGCTGCTGATCCTGATGGTGCTGATGGTCGTGGTCCGCCCGCTGCTCAAGCAGGTGCTCGCCCCCGATAGCGAGCTCCGGGCCATCCCGAGCTTCATGCGCAACGGCATGGTCGTCGTCGACCAGGGCACGGGCGATCCCTCGACCTTCTCCGCCTCGGGCGGCGCCGGAGGGAGCGCGGGCGGCGAGCCCGGACAGATCGACGTCGATGCGCCGTCCGAGCGCATGCTCGCGATCGCGCAGATCAAGGGCCAGCTCAAGGCCCAGTCGGTCGAGAAGATCGGCGCCATGGTCGCACAGAACCCGGCGGACTCCGTCGCGGTGCTGCGCGGCTGGATCCACGAAAAAGCACCAGCGTGACGGGAGCCTGAACCATGGCCACGACACGCGCCATCGCAGCCCGCGGCGTCGACTCGGACGAGTCGTCGAGCTATTCGGGCGGCCCGTCGACGCTCGAGGGCATGACCGGGCCGCAGCGCGCCGCCGTGATCCTGCTCATCCTCGGCGAGGAGCACGGTCGGCTAATCTGGCAGGAATTCGACGACGAGGAGATCCGCATCATCACCCGGGCGATGGCGGAACTCGGCACGGTCGATTCCGACCAGGTCGAGAAGCTGATGCTCGATTTCGTCGGCCGGCTGTCGAGCGCCGGCGCGATCACGGGCTCGTTCGACCGCACGATCTCGCTGCTGGAGAAGATTCTGCCGACCGACCAGGTCGCACTGATCATGGAGGAGATCCGTGGTCCGGCCGGCCGCAACATGTGGCAGAAGCTCGGCAATATCGACGCGGTCGTGCTCGCCAACTTCCTGAAGAACGAATATCCGCAGACGATCGCCGTGATCCTCTCGCGCATCAAGCCGGACCATTCGGCGAGCGTGCTGCGCAACCTGCCGAACGAGCTGTCGATCGAGGTGGTCAGCCGGATGCTGCGTATGGAATCGGTGCAGAAGGAAGCGCTCGACCATATCGAGAACACGCTGCGCACCGAGTTCGTCTCGACGCTGACCCAGACGCGCCGGCGCGATCCGCATGAGATGATGGCCGAGATATTCAACGGCTTCGACCGCCAGACCGAAATGCGGTTCCTCGCTGCGCTCGACGAGAGCAATCAGGAATCGGCCGAGCGCATTCGCGCCCTGATGTTCACCTTCGAGGATCTCGGCAAGCTCGACTCGGCCGGACTGCAGACCCTGATGCGCCAGGTCGATAAGGATGCGCTGACCCGTGCTCTCAAGGGCGCGGGCGAGGAGATGCGCGCCTTCTTCATGGGGGCGATGTCGCAGCGCGCCGCCAAGAACCTGCAGGACGACATACAGGGCCTCGGCCCCTTGCGCCTCAAGGAGGTCGACGAGGCGCAGATGAAGATGGTGACCCTGGCCAAGGACCTTGCCGAGAAGGGCGAGATCGTCATCTCCAAGGGCAATGCCGAAGACGAGCTGGTGTACTGACATGGCAGCAGCCAAGAAATTCATGTTCGCCACCGACTTCCGCGGCAATGGCAGCAAGGCGGTCGACGAGACGGCGCTGGAGACCGCCAGGGCCGAGGGTTTCCATAGCGGCCTCGACCACGCCCGACGCGAAGCTGACCAGCAAATCGGGGCGCTGCTCTCGCAATTGGTCCGCCAGAGCGAGCGACTGCTGGTCCAGCAGGACGAGCGGCTGGCCCAGATCGAGGCCCAGGCGGCGCAGCTGGCGGTCGCGACCGCGCGCAGCCTCGCCGGCGCGGCCCTGGCGGACAAGCCGTTGGCGCAACTGCTCGCCGCGGCGCGCGAATGCCTAGCCCATGCCCGGCACGCGCCGCATCTGGCGATCAGGGTGCATGAGAGCCTGGTCGAGACCGTCGAGGGCAAGCTCGCCGGCCTTGCGCGCGAGACCGGCTTCGCGGGCAGGATCGTCGTGCTCGGCGAGCCGGACATCGCCCTCGGCGATGGTCGGCTCGAATGGGCCGATGGCGGCATCGCGATTGAAAGCGCAGCGCTCGACGAAGCGGTGGACAAGGCAGTCAGGGCCGTGTTCGGCCCGGCAGCGAGGTAAGACAGATGGCAAACGAAAACGATCTCAACTTGCCGCCGCTGAGCCCGGCCGATCTTTCCTTCGATCACAATGCCGTAGGCGACTCGGTCGCGCGCTCGGGTCCGGTCCCGGTCAAGACGGCGGAGGACCTCGAGCAGGTCTTCGACGTGCCGGTCACGGTGTCCGCGGTGCTCGGCTCGTCGCGGATCGCGGTCGGCGACCTCCTGCGCGTCACGCCGGGCACGGTGCTGGAGTTGGACCGGCGCGTCGGCGAAGCCATCGACATCTTCGTCAATGAGCGCCTGGTGGCGCGCGGCGAGGTCGTCGTGGTCGAGGAGCGCCTCGGCGTGACCATGACGGAAATCATCAAGACCGACCGGTGACGAGCCGGCCAGAGCGACTGCATTTTTCAAGGAAGGCCTGAGCCATGCGCCTCATCATCGTCGGCAGCCTCAAGGGCCAGCTCATCACCGCCGCCAAGATCGCGGTGTCGCAGGGCGCCGCCGTCACCCATGCCGAGAGCGTCGAGCAGGCGCTGGCGGTGCTGCGCGCCAAGGGCGGCGACCTCCTGATGGTCGATGTCGAACAGCCGATCGCCAAGCTGGTCACGGCGCTCGATGCCGAGCGCATCCGCACTCCGCTTGTCGCCTGCGGCACCTCGACGGATGCCCGCGCCGCCGTCGCGGCGATCCAGGCCGGCGCGCGCGAATATGTGCCCCTGCCGCCTGACCCGGAGCTGATCGCCGCCGTGCTCGCCGCCGTCGCCGGCGACAAGGCCAGCCTGATCTGGCGTGATCCGGCGATGGAGCGCGTCGTCCAGCTCGCCAACCAGATCGCGCGCTCGGATGCGCCGGTGCTGGTCACCGGCGAGAGCGGCACCGGCAAGGAGATGATCGCGCAACATCTGCACCAGAAGTCGCTGCGCAAGGATAAGCCCTTCGTCGCGGTGAACTGTGCCGCTATTCCCGACAACCTGCTGGAGTCGGAGCTGTTCGGCCATGAGAAGGGCGCCTTCACTGGCGCGATCGCGCGGCGGATCGGCAAGTTCGAGGAGGCGAATGGCGGCACGCTGCTGCTCGACGAAATCTCGGAGATGGATGTGCGCCTGCAGGCCAAGCTGCTGCGGGCGCTGCAGGAACGGATGATCGACCGGGTCGGTGGCACCCAGGCCGTCAAGGTCGACATTCGCATCATCGCGACCTCGAACCGCAATCTCGGCGACGCGGTGCGCGAAGGCACTTTCCGCGAGGACCTGTTCTACCGCCTCAACGTCGTGCACCTGCGCCTGCCGGCGCTGCGGGAGCGGCCGGGCGACATCCTGGCGCTCGCCGACCACTTCGCGAAGAAATACGCCGAGCTGAACGGCATGGCGCTGCGTCCGATCGCGGCTGAGGCGCGCAAGCTCCTGCTCGGCAATAGCTGGCGCGGCAATGTTCGCGAGCTGGAGAACACCGTGCATCGCGCCGTGCTGCTGGCGCAGGGCGTCGAGATCGGCACCGAGGCGATGCTGACGCCGGAGGGCGAGACGCTGGGGCCGGCCAGCGGTCGCGATGTGGCCTCGCGGGCGGCTCAGACGGCGGAAGCGGTAACGCGCGGCCTGGTCGGGCGGACCGTCGCCGATGTCGAGCGCGATCTGATCCTGGACACGCTCGACCATTGCCTGGGCAACCGGACCCATGCCGCCAAGATCCTGGGCATCTCGATCCGGACCCTGCGCAACAAGCTCAGCGAATATGTCGCCTCCGGCGTGCCTGTCGCCGAACCTGGGCAGGCGCGGACGAACTCGCTTTGACAGTCGCTGAAAAAGAAGAGGGCCGGAGCATGTGCCCCGGCCCGTCGACAGCCGCTCAGTAGTAGTAGCGGCGGCGATAATAGTAGCGCCGCGGACGGTAATAGTAGCGCGGGCGATAATAATAGCGCCGAACGTAGCGCGGACGGCGATAATAATAGTACTGGCTGAAGTCGGCGTCGGTCTTGTCGAGGCCGTCCTTCAGGTCCTCAGGCAGCTCTTCCGGCTTCTTGGCCGGCAGCGGGGCGAGCTTGGGCTGCGCCGCTTCCGAAGCGGCGATGCCGCCGACGCTGGCAACGGCGAGACCGCCGAACAGCGCCATCACGAATGAACGTCGATCCATGTTCATGCCTCCAGTTGGTTCGATCCAGGCGCCGCGTTCCCACGAGCCCACTCTATTCCCCTTCCCGACCAACCGTCACGTTCACAACGCGACGATGGTTGACGAAGGGGCCGACGGCGCGGGACACCGGCCGTTAGCTTCTTGCGCCGGTCAGCGGCGAAATCGCATCCTGCATTTGGGCGTTGGTCGGCTGAGGCCATTCACACCGCTCCGAGCGGCTTGCTGATGTCTTCGAGCGAGCGGCGTTCCGCCTTGACCGCGAAGCGCCAGGCGATCAGGCCCGCGGCGATCATCAGCACCGCGCCGAGCAGATAGCCGCCGAACACGCTCGTGCGCGAGCCGGTGTCGATCAGCGCGCCGAAGAGCCAGGGGCCGGCGATGCCGCCGAGGCCGGTCCCGAGCGAGTAGAATACCGCGATCGCCAGCGCCCGTATCTCCAGCGGATAGGTTTCGCTCACGGTGAGATACGCAGAACTGGCCGCGGCGGATGCGAAGAAGAAGACGATGCTCCAGCAGATGGTGAGCTGGCTGGCGCTGACCATTTCGCGCGCGAACAGGAAGCCGGTTCCGGCGAGCAGGACACCGGAGAGGATATAGGTCCCCGCGATCATCGGACGCCGGCCGAGCGTATCGAAGAGCCGGCCGATCAGGAGCGGTCCGAGGAAGTTGCCGGCGGCGAAGGGCAGGATGAACCAGCCGATCATGCTGGAGGGAACGGCGTAGAAGTCGGTCAGGATCAGCGCATAGGTGAAGAAGATCGCGTTGTAGAAGAAGGCCTGCGACGACATCAGCGCGAGCGCCACCAGCGTGCGCGGCTTGTAGGTGACGAAGAGCGTGTGGGCGACCTCGCTCATCGGCGTGCGCGAGCGCGGGCGCAAGGTGAGTGTCGGCAGCGTCGCGGCCGGCTGCGGCGGCGAGAAGGATTCGATGTGGGCGACGATCGCCTGCGCTTCGGCGACGCGGCCATGGCTCATCAGCCAGCGCGGGCTTTCCGGAATCCACCGGCGCAGGATCATGATGATCAGCCCGAGCATGGCGCCGATGAAGAAGGCGAGGCGCCAGCCGATGTCGGGCGAAACGACGGCCGGATCGAGCAGGATGATGGCGGCGACACCGCCGATCGCGGCGCCGACCCAGAATGAGCCGTTGATGACGAGGTCGGTCCAGCCGCGCACGCGCGCCGGCACCAGCTCCTGGATGGTCGAGTTGATCGCGGTGTATTCGCCGCCGATGCCCATGCCGGTCAGGAAGCGGAAGAGCAGGAAGCTCCAGAGATTCCAGGAGAAGGCGGTGGCGGCGGTCGCGCTCAGATAGACCAGGACGGTGATGGTGAAGAGCTTCTTGCGGCCGAGCCGGTCGGTGAGCCAGCCGAAGAAGACGGCGCCGATGACGGCACCGGCGATATAGGCGGCGCCGGCGAGGCCGATATCGGTGTTGGTGAACTTGAGGGCCGGGCTTTCCTTGAGCGCACCCGACACGGCACCGGCTAGCGTGACCTCGAGCCCGTCGAGAATCCAGGTGACGCCGAGCGCGACGACGACCAGCGTATGGAAGCGCGACCAGGGCAGACGATCCAGCCTGGCCGGAATGTCGGTGACGATTTCGCCGGGGCTTTCGCGTCCCTCGTTCAAAAGGCTCGTCCCTTCGACAGACGGTCTTGGCGCCGCTTCAAAGGCGACGGGCGGCCAGGGCAGCCCGTCGATAGGTTTCCGGTCTCAGCGGTAGATCGTGCGCTGGCGCACGACGACCGGGCGACGATAGGGCGCCGGCCGGCGCACGACCGTGGTCCGGCGTACCGCAACCGGGCGTCCGTAATAGGGGCCCCTGCGCACCACGGTGGTGCGGCGTACGACGACGGGACGGCGATAGGCCGGGCGGACGACGGTCGTGCGGCGGACTACGGTCTGACTGAAATCGGCCTCGGCCTCGTCGAGGCCAGCCTTCAGTTCCGGGGCGAGGTCTTCCGATGACGGCAGCGGGGCGGCCACCGAGGCCGAGGTCGCAGCCTGGGCGATGCCCATGCCACCGACGCTGGCGGCGGCAAGACCGCCGAAAAGGCTCAGCATGAATGAACGTCTGTCCAAGATTTCCTCCACAAGGCTTCGGCCAACGGCCGATGTCGTCGACCCGCCAGCAGTTGGGCGGCCGAATGCGGCTGCAAGGCGGCCATTCGATAACAGTCCGTTCAGGGAAAGGTTCCAGACGGGATTTTTTCCGCATTCCTAACCACTCGTTAACCATGCGCTCGGCAAGAATTGCCGGGTGCGGCAGCCGTCCTTGGCAGGGCGGCGCGTGGGAGCGGTTCTTCGATGAGCGATGTGACGGCGGGCAGCGGCGGGGGCATGCAAATGCCGTCGCGCGGCCAGATGGGTGCGCTGCTCAACCGGCCGGACCTGTTCCTCGCCATCGGCGTGATGGGCATCCTCGTGGTGCTGATCTTCCCGCTGCCGGCGATGCTGCTCGACATGCTGCTGGCGCTCTCGATCATCCTGTCGGTGCTCGTCCTGATGACGGCGCTGTTCATCGAGGAGCCGCTGGAGTTCTCGGCCTTCCCGACCGTGCTGCTGATCGTGACGATGCTGCGGCTGGCGCTGAATCTCGCCTCGACGCGCCTGATCCTCGCCCATGGCCATGAGGGCACCGCTGCCGCCGGCCACGTCATCGAGGCCTTCGGCAATTTCGTGATGAGCGGCAATTTCGTGATCGGGGTGATCGTCTTCACCATCCTGATCATCGTCAACTTCGTCGTCATCACCAAGGGCTCGGGCCGTATCGCCGAGGTCGCGGCGCGTTTCGCCCTCGACGCCTTGCCCGGCAAGCAGATGGCGATCGACGCCGACCTTTCGGCCGGTCTGATCGACCAGGATGTCGCCAAGGTCAGGCGCAAGGCGCTGGAGGACGAGGCCAATTTCTTCGGCTCGATGGACGGCGCCTCCAAGTTCGTGCGCGGCGATGCGATCGCCGGCCTCCTGATCACCTTCATCAACGTGATCGGCGGCATTATCATCGGCGTCGCGCAGCAGGGCATGAGCTTCGGTGCCGCTGCGCACAGCTATACTCTGCTGACCGTCGGCGACGGTCTCGTCAGCCAGATCCCGGCTCTGATCGTCTCGACCGCGGCGGGCCTGCTCGTCTCGAAATCGGGCGTGCGCGGCGCGGCCGACAAGGCGCTCGGCAAGCAGCTCTCGGGCTACCCCAAGGCGCTCGGCATGTCGGCGGCGGTGATGCTGCTGATCGCGGTCCTGCCCGGCATCCCGATGCTGCCCTTCCTTGTGCTCGCCGCCGGTTCGGCCTGGCTGGCGCGCCATTTCGGCCGCATCGCCAAGGCGCGCGAGGCGGAGGCTGCGGCGCAAGGTGCGCCCGGTGCTTCGCCCATGGCCGCCGACGGCTCGCCGAAGGAAGAGACGCTCAACGACCTGCTCAAGCTCGACGAGCTCAAGATCGAGATCGGCTACGGCCTGCTGCCGCTGGTCAATGCGCCCGGTGGCGCCGATAGGCTGACCGACCAGGTCAGGGCGCTCAGGCGTCAGCTCGCGGCCGAGCTCGGCTTCGTCATGCCGGCGGTGCGCATCGTCGACAACGTTCAGCTCGAGGCGAACCACTACTTCATCAAGATCAAAGAGATCGATGCCGGGCACGGCATGGTCTATCCCGGCCAGTACATGGCGATGGACCCGATGGGCGGCAGCGTGACGCTGCCCGGCCACAACGTGCTGGAGCCGACCTTCGGCCTGCCGGCAACCTGGATCGACGGCGCCCTGCAGGACGAGGCGCAGCTGCGCGGCTACACCGTGGTCGACGCGGCGACGGTGATCTCGACCCATCTCACCGAGGTGCTGAAGTCGCATATGCCGGAGCTGCTCTCGCATGGCGAGGTGCAGAAGCTGCTGCGCGAGCTGCCCAAGGACCATGCCGATCTGGTCAAGGAGATCGTGCCGCAGCAGATCTCGACCACCGGCATCCAGCGCGTGTTGCAGCTCCTGCTTTCCGAGCGCATTTCGATCCGCGATCTCGGCACCATCGTCGAGGGCATCGCCGAGGTCGCGGGCAGCGTCCGCAATCCGCGCGACATCGCCGAGCATGTCCGCGTCCGGCTCGCCCGCCAGATCTGTGCGCAGTTCTCCAATCAGCACGGGCAATTGCCGATCATCACCATGTCGCCGGCCTGGGAAAGCGTCTTCGCCGAATCGATCGTCGGCCAGGGCGAGGACCGTCACTTGGCCATGCAGCCCTCGCGGCTGCAGGACTTCGTCCATCAGGTGCGCGACAAGTTCGAGGACGCGGCACGTCTCGGCGAGATGCCGGCCTTGGTCACCTCCGGCATGGCGCGGCCCTTCGTGCGCCAGATCATCGAGCGCTTCCGCCGCGAGACGCCGGTGCTCTCGCAGAGCGAGATCCACCCGCGTGCGAAGCTCAGGACGGTGGGAAGCGTGTGACGGCGCTCAGCGCCTGCTCACCACCACGAGATAGCGCGCCGGCTCGGTGCCGGAATTGCTGAAGCGGCAATCGGCGGGAGGGCCGAGTTCCATGCAGTCGCCGGGCCCGAGTTTCGTGACGATGCCACCCTCGTCGAAATCGAGCTCTCCCGACTGCATCCAGATCTGCTGGCGGATGAAGGCGTAGGAGCTGGCGGGATAGGCGATCGCCGCGCCCGGCGGCAATTCGCCGGCGACCAATTCGAGATCGCCGTTGCCGGCCGGCGAGATGGCGCGGCGGACGAAGCCGGTCTCGGGATCGCGCCAGAGTGGCTGGTCTTTGGCGCGGCGGACGCGCTCGCCGGCATTCTCGATCCGCGCCAGCAGGTTCGACAGGGTCAGGCCGAAGGCGCCGGAGAGCCGGCCGAGCAGCACCGCGGTCGGGCTCGCCTCGCCGCGCTCGATCCGGCTGATCATGGCGCGCGAGACTCCGGAGCGCTCGGCGAGATCGTTCAGGCTCCAGCCACGACCCTCGCGCTCGCCGCGCAGCCGTTCCGCCAATCTTGACCCGAGATCGTCCATCATCATACCCTCGATTCTCTTATAATAGAGCGCGGCACGGCCGTTGGCCAGAGGAGGGGGCGACTGCCTTCCCATCGACGCCATGGCCGCATACCGAACCGGCATTGGTCCTTCCCAGCCATCATCGCTAAGCGCAGCCCATGTCCCGCAATGCCGCCCTCTTCGCGCTGATGTGCCTCGTCTGGGGCCTGACCTGGCTGCCGATCAAGGTTGGCGCGCAGCATGTGCCGCCAGTCTTCCTCGCCGCCTCGCGCTTCGTCATCGCCGGCGCACTGATGCTCGCCTGGGCCGGCAAGGATGTCCTGCGGGTGCCGAAGGAGGCCTGGCCGCGCGTGATCATGACGGCGCTGCTGCTCAACACCGGCAACTACACCTTATTGTTCTGGGGCACGGCGCAGGCGCCGACCGGGCTCGCGGCGATCGTCAACTTCGCGACGATCCCGATCTTCACGATCATCGCCAGCTACCTGATTGAGGGCCATGCGATCGGCGGGCGCAAGCTCGCGGCGATCGGGCTGGGTGCGGTCGGGCTCGGCTTCCTGTTCTCGACGCGGGCGCTGGGTGGGCTCGCCGCGGCGAAGGGCGGGCCGCTCGAGCTCTGGGGGCTGGCCGCGGTCGCGGCCGGCACGCTGCTCTACTGCTTCGGCGCGGTCTGGTCGCGGCCGGTGATGGGCCGCATCCCGACATTGACGCTGGCCGGCTGGCAGACACTGATCGGCGGCTTCGGGCTCTGCCTGATGTCGGCCCTGCTGGAGAATGTCACCCCGGCCCATTTCGGCGCGCTGGTGTCCTGGCCGGTGCTGCCGGCGCTGGCGGTGCTGGTGATCGGCGGCTCGCTGATCGGCTTCACCATTTATCTCAGGCTGGTGCGCGACTGGGGCGCCTTCCGGGCCGGGCTCTATGCCTTCATCAGCCCGGCGGTGGCGGTCGGGGCCGGGGTGTTCGCGCTCGGCGAGCCGTTCGGGCCGGCCGAAGCGATCGGCAGCCTGCTGATGTTCGGGGCCGCGGCGATCGCGCTCAAGCGCTGAGGTGTCACTCCGGCTTGTCGATGTGCAGGGCCGCGGCCTTGGCGGCCGCCTGTTCCTGCGCCTTTACCTGCGTCTCGTGGGCCAAGGCCTTGCGCAATTGCGCGCGCTCGAAGGCGAGCACGATCGGCAGCGAGATCACCAGCGGGATGATCAGGTAGAACATCCGCCAGACCAGCAAGGCTGCGAAGACGGCCGGGGCCGGAACGCCCGGCATCACCGCGAGGAAGACCGCCTCCATCACGCCGACCCCGCCCGGAACCTGGCTGAGCAGGCCGGCCGAGAACGAGATCAGGAAGGCGCCGAGCACGATGAAGAAGCCGGGATTGCCTTGGTCCGGCAGGGCAAAATAGATGATGCCGGCAGCGCCCATCAGCTCGAGCGGGGCGGCGAAGTACTGCCTGGCGACGATCGGCAGGCGCGGATAGACCAGCTCGAACGAGCCGATCTTCAGCGGCTTGAAGCGCAGCCAGGCGCCGATCGTGTAGAGCACGCAGAAGGCGAGCAGGGCGAAGCCGATCAGGCGGGCCTGCTTGTCGCCGATGCCGAACCAGGTCGAGAGTCGGTGCAGCGGGCGCAGGATCTGCGGCTCGCCGACGAGCACGAGACCCAACAGCATGATCGTGCCGAAGGCGAAGGTGAAGGAGCAGAGCGCGACCAGGATCGCGATCTCGGCGGCGCTCAGGCCCTTAGCGTGATAAGCGCGGTAGCGCACCATGCCGCCGGAGAAGACGGATGCGCCGATATTGTGTGAGAGTGCATAGGTGACGAAGGAGCAGAGCGAGATATAGGCCCACGAGATGCCCCTCTCGCGGTGCAGGTGCAAAAGCGCAATCCGGTCGTACCAGGCGAGCGCGGCATAGGCGACGAGCGTCGCAAGCCCGGCATGGAAGAAGGCGGCTGGCGGAATGACAGCGATCTTCTGGCCGATGCCGGTGGCGACGATCTTGAACGCGTCCCAGAGGCCGGCCTGTTCAAGTTGGGCCGCGACGGCCTCATTGGTCAGGGCCTCGGTCTTGAGCTTGTCCCAGAGCAGGTCGACCGACCAGACGACGGCGACAAGGCCGATCAACGGCCAGAGATAGTCGAGGTACTTTTTCATCGAACCCGCGAGCAGCCGGAGGCGAGATCAGAGTCCATCCATGATCCACGGCTTGTGCTTGCAGGATATGCTTGGACGCAAGTCGTGCCGTCTCTCTGCCAAAGCCGGCCCTGCAGGGCAAGCGGCAGGCGCGAAACCCGCCCCGGATCGCGGCGAATCCGGGGCGGTGTGGCAAAGATTACTTGCCCTGCTTCTTCAGCCAGTCGCGCAGGAAGGCGATCTCCTTCTCCTGCTCGGTGATCACGCCCTCGGCGAGCTTGCGCAATTCGGGATCCTTGCCATGGGCGAGCACGATCTTGGCCATGTCGACCGCGCCCTGATGATGCGGGATCATGCCGCGGGCGAAATCGACATCGGCGTCGCCGCTGAAGGCGATGCCCATCTCCTTGTGCATCTTGTCGTTGGCGGCCTTGTAGGCCTGGGTCGCGGCGGTGTCGGTGGCAGCAGAGGCGGCCGCGCCGTGGCTGCCATGGCCCTGATGGCCTTGCGCTAGGGCCAGGCCGCCAAGGCCGAGGGCGGCGAAGAGGGCAGCGCCCGCGAAGAGGTTGCGGGTAGTCGTCATGCTGATGTCCTTTCGGGAAGCCGCATCCGGCGTGTCCGAACCCTCCGCGTCGATCATGTCATCAGCGCGGCGAAGGCCCGGCACTCCAGCCGTCCCGGCCAAGGTCAGCTCGCGGCAAGGCCCCTGCAGACGAGGCGGACTAGGCCTTCGATCTGGCGGTCGAGATCGCGGCGCGGCACGGCGATCAGCTTCTCCTCCAGGCCGATCGCGACGACGCCGTGGACGGCCGAGAACAAGGTCCGGCTCATCAGCATGCGCTCCGGTTCGTCGCGATCGGGAACCAGGACGCTGAGCGGCTCGAGGATGTGCCGGAACATCGTCATCTGCTCGCTCACCGCCCAGTCGGGCACCGTCGCGCCTTCCGCCATGCGGTGCTCGAACAGCACGCGCCAGAGCTGCAGGTTGTCGCGGGCGAAGGCGCAATAGGCGAGGGCGACCGCGACCAGCCTGTCGGCGGCGGCGTCCGCCGAAGCCGGCGCATCCTCGCTCTCAGCCGCGCTGAGCGCCGCATCGAGCCGCATCAGTGTGCGCGAGCCGACACGCAAGACGAGCTCGTCCATATCCGCGACGAGATTGTAGATTGCGCCGAGCGCGCAGCCGATCTCCTGCGCCAGCTCGCGCGCCTTCAGGCCGGCCAGCCCCTTCTCGGCGATAGCCTTCTCGGCCGCATCGATCAGCTGGGTTCGCTGCCGCTCGCGGCGCTCTGCCGTAGTGGTCATTCCGTCGATCTCAAATTTTGTGAACGATGTTCAAAATATCTCTTGAACGGCGTTCAAGTCTGGGTTATGCATTGTCTCGTGAACATCGTTCATAGCAGGGAACAGCCAATGCTCAAGATGTTTCTCACCTTCGTTCGCGGCAGCGCCGCCATTGCCGAGGAGCGCTTCGCCGATCGCAACGCGCTCCTCATCCTCGACCAGCAGATGCGCGATGCCGCTGGCGCTTTCGAGCGCGCCAAGAAGGCGCTCGCGGTGGCGATCGCTCAGGATCGGCAGGAGAGCGAGCGGCTCGCCGCGAGCCAGACCCGCATCGCCGATCTGGAGAACCGCGTCGCCGCCGCGCTTGCCGCCGGCGACGAGGCCTTGGCCCGCGAGGGCGCCGAGGCCATCGCCGCCCTCGAGGCCGATCGCGATGCGGCGGCGGGTGCGCAGGCTCTCTTCGCCGCCGAAATCGTCCGCCTGCGCCGCCATGTCGGCCAGGCGCAGGCGCGCATCGCTGAACTGGACCGCGGCCGGCGCCTCGCCCGCGCCTCGGAAGCGGTGCGCCAGATGCGGCAGGGCCGGATCGAGACCGGCCCCGCCTATGAATCGACGCTGGCCGAAGCAGAGGAGACGCTGAAGCGCTTGCGCGAGCGCCAGGTCGAGGCGGAAGCCGCCGAGACCGCGCTCGACGAGCTCGACGGCGCGGCCGCCGCCTCGGTCACCGAGAAGCTTGCCGCCAAGGGCTTCGGCCCCAGGCTGCGGAGCACGGCCGATGATGTGCTGGACCGGCTACGCAGCCGGCAGCTTCAGGCGAATTGATCTCTTTCATCTGCAAACGCACCCGACGGGAGAATGACGATGAACCAGAATGCACAACCCCATAGCGGCGCCTGGGTCAGCTTCACCTACGCCTCGTTCTTCGCCGCTGCGGCCATGGTCGGCGCCGGCGTCCTGTTCCTGCCGCTCGACTGGTGGGCCAAGGGCTATCTCGCCATGGGCTGCGTGATGCTCGTCCAGTCCTGCATCACCATGACCAAGACGGTGCGCGATATGCATGAAGCGTCGAAGCTGGTGAACCGGATCGAGGACGCCCGCACCGAGCGCCTGCTGATGGATGTCGGCAAGCCGGCTCTGTGAGCTTTGAGGCTCTGCCGAAAAGTCCCGCTTAACCGCAAACCGAGATCGGCCGGCGCAGGCAAGAGTTGCTAAAGCCCGGCCGATGCAACCTCACTGTCCCTTCCCGTGAGATCGCCATGATCGACACATTGATGCTGAAGCGGCGCTTCGCCCCGCTGTTCTGGGCGCAGTTCTTCTCCGCCTTCAACGACAATTTCCTCAAGAACGCGCTGGTCTTCATCATCCTATACAAGCTCGCCGGCTCGCATGGCGAAGCGCTGGTGACGCTGGCGGGTGGGCTCTTCATCGCGCCCTTCTTCCTGCTCTCGGGTGTCGGCGGCCAGATGGCCGACCGCTTCGACAAGGCGGTGATGGCGCAGCGGCTGAAGCTCGCCGAGATCGGCGCGGCGGCGGTCGCTGTCCTCGGCTTCACCCTGCATTCGGTGCCGGTGCTGTTCGTCGCGCTTGGCCTGTTCGGCGTGATCGCGGCCCTGTTCGGGCCGATCAAATACGGCATCCTGCCCGACCATCTGAAGCGCGAGGAATTGCCGGCCGGCAACGCGCTGATCGAGGGCGCGACCTTCATCGCCATCCTGCTCGGCACCATCGCGGGCGGCCTGACCGCGCGGGAAGGAGGCGACGCCGCCCAGCTCAGCCTGCTGATCCTGGTCTTCGCGCTGGCCTGCTGGGTCGCGACCCTGTTCATCCCGAAGACCGGGCCGGCTGCGCCCGATCTCGTCGTCGACCGCAACATCCTGCGCTCGACCCGCGATCTCCTGAGGGATCTCTGGGGCGATGCCCGGCTCTGGCGCACCGGCGTCATGGTCTCACTTTTCTGGCTGATCGGCGCGGTGGTGATGTCGCTTTTGCCCTCGCTGGTGAAGAACGGCATGGGCGGTACCGAGATGGTGGTCTCGACCTATCTCGGCATCTTCGCGATCGCGATCGCGGTTGGCTCGGGCATCGGCTCCTTCCTGTCGAGCGGGCGGATCGTGCTGCTGCCGGTGCCGGTCGCCGGCGTGGTGATGGGCCTGTTCGCGCTCGATCTCGGCTGGGCCGTCTCGGGCATCGTCGCGCATCAGCCGGCACAGGATATCGGCGCCTTCTTCGTAGGCACGTCCGCCTGGCGCGTCGGTATCGACCTCGCCGGCCTCGCCATCGCCGGCGGTGTCTTCGTCGTGCCGTCCTTCGCGGCGGCGCAGGCCTGGGCGCCGGCCGACAAGCGCGCCCGCATCGTCGCCGCCGTCAACGTGCTCTCGGCCGCCTTCATGGTCGCCGGCGCCGTCGTGGTCGCACTGCTGCAGGCGGCGGGCCTGACGCTCAGCCACCTCTTCCTGCTGATCGGCGTGCTCACCATCGCGGCATCCATGTGGATCCTGCGGACGCTGCCGACCAATCCGCTCAGCGATTTCCTCTCGATCCTGTTCCGCGCCTTCTACCGGGTCGAGGTGACGGGCCGTGAGAACATCGCCAAGGCCGGCGACAACGCCATCATCGCGCTGAACCACGTTTCCTTCCTCGATGCGGCGCTGGCGCTCTCGATCCTCGACAAGGAGCCGGTCTTTGCCATCGACCACGGCATCGCCCAGCGCTGGTGGGTGAAGCCCTTCCTGAAGCTGACCCGCGCCATGCCGCTCGATCCGGCGCGGCCGCTGGCGACGCGCTCGCTGATCAACGCCGTGAAGAACGGCGAGAGCCTAGTGATCTTCCCGGAAGGGCGGCTCACCGTCACCGGCAGCCTGATGAAGGTCTATGACGGCGTCGGCATGATCGCCGAGAAGTCCGGCGCGCAGGTCGTGCCGGTCCGGATCGAGGGGCTGGAGGCGACGATCTTCTCGCGCTTGACCCGCGAGCAGGTGCGCCGGCGCTGGTTCCCCAAGGTGCGCGTCACCGTGCTGGAGCCGGTCTTGTTGACCGTGCCGGAGGAGCTGAAGGGCAAGCCGCGGCGTCAGGCGGCGGGTGCGGCGCTCTACCAGATCATGTCCGACCTGATCTTCAAGACCACCGACATCGACCGCAGCGTCTTTGCCGCGGTCGCGGAGGCGGCGAAGCTGAACGGCAAGGGCCGCGTCGCGGTCGAGGATCCGATCACCGGAAGCCTGACCTATAAGCGCCTGCTGATCGGCGCCGAGGTGCTCGGCCGCAAGCTGATGCCGCTGGCCGGCAAGGGCGAGGCGATCGGCGTGATGCTGCCCAACGCCAATGGCGCGGCGGTGACGCTGCTCGGCCTGATGTCGGCGGCGCGCGTGCCGGCGATGATCAACTTCACCGCCGGCGCGAGCAACATCGCCGCGGCCTGCAAGGCGGCGCAGGTCAAGACCATCGTCACCTCGCGCGCCTTCGTCGAGAAGGGCCGGATGGGGCCGCTGATCGAGGCGCTCTCCGGCGAGGTCAAGATCGTCTATCTCGAAGACGTGCGCGCCACCGTCACGAACGGCGACAAGCTTTGGGCGCTCTGGCGCCACGGCACCCCGATCGAGCAGGCCGTAGGCTCGGACCGCGCTGCGATCCTGTTCACCTCGGGCTCGGAGGGGGCGCCCAAGGGCGTGGTCCTCTCGCACCGGAACATGCTGGCCAATGCGGCGCAAGCCGCGGCCCGGATCGATTTCGGCCGGCGCGACAAGGTCTTCAACGTGCTGCCGGTGTTCCACTCCTTCGGCCTGACGGCGGGGCTCGTCCTGCCTCTGGTCTCGGGCGTGCCGGTCTATCTCTATCCCTCGCCGCTGCACTACCGGATGGTGCCGGAGCTGGTCTATGGCTGCAACGCCACCATCCTGTTCGGCACCGACACCTTCCTCACCGGCTATGCCCGCGCTGCGCATCCCTACGATCTGCGCTCGCTGCGCTACATCGTGGCCGGCGCCGAACCGGTGAAGGACACGACGCGGCGGACCTATGCCGAGAAGTTCGGCCTGCGTATCCTCGAAGGCTATGGCGTGACCGAGACCGCGCCGGTGCTGGCGCTGAACACGCCGATGTTCAACCGCTTCGGCACAGTCGGCCGGATCATGCCCGGCATGGAAGCCAGGCTCGAGCCGATGCCGGGTGTCGAGGAGGGCGGCCGACTGCATGTCAGCGGCCCGAACATCATGCTGGGCTATCTCAAATCGGAGAACCCCGGCGTGCTGGAGCCACCGCCGGAAGGCTGGCACGACACCGGCGACATCGTCGTGATCGACAAGGATGGCTTCGTCACCATCAAGGGCCGGGCCAAGCGCTTCGCCAAGATCGCTGGCGAGATGGTCTCGCTCGCCGCGGTGGAGGCGCTCGCCGCCGAATGCTGGCCGGGCGTGCTCTCCGGCGTCGCCAGCCTGCCCGATGCCCGCAAGGGCGAGCGGCTGGTGCTGGTTACGCAGCAGAAGGACGCGACGCGCGCCGCCTTCCAGGCCTTCGCCAAGAGCAAGGGCGCCGCCGACCTGATGATCCCGGCCGAAGTGCTGGTGGTGCCGGCTGTGCCGGTGCTCGGCTCCGGCAAGCTCGACTTCGCCGGCATCTCCAGGCTGGTGAAGGAGCGTGCCCAGGCTCCCGCCCCGGCAGTGGCTTGATGCTCGGCTTCTGGCTGAAGGCGCTGCGGCGGCCGACGCTCGACCTTTCGCTCGCGACCGCGCCCGGTCTGACGACGCGGATCATCGAGCGGCCGGGCGTAGTGCTTGATGATGCCGAGCTCGCGGCGCTGGTCGAACAGCTCCGGACCGTGGCGGGGCGGACGCTCGCGCAGGGCGCGCTGACCTATGGCGTCTTCTCCGGCGAGCGCGAGCGCCTGAGCCAGAGCATCGTCACCCTGATCAGTGAGACGGCGACGGGTAAGCCGGTCGCCTTCAACGCCCTGGCGCAGATGCAGCTCTCGCTGAACGGCGAGCCGGAGCAGGTCACGCATCTCGGCCTCGTCATGGTCGATCCGGAGGTACGCGGGCGCGGGCTCTCCTGGGTGCTCTACGGCCTGACCGTGCTGGTGCTGTTCGTGCGCGGGGGCCTGAGGCCGCGCTGGATCTCGAACGTGACGCAGGTCCCGAGCGTGGTCGGCATGGTCTGTGAGACCTTCTCCGACGTCTACCCTTCCCCGGATGCCGGCAGCCGCCAGAGCTTCGCGCATCTTTCGCTCGCCCGGCAGATCATGTGCGGGCACCGCCATGTCTTCGGCGTCGGTGAGGAGGCCGGCTTCGAGGAGGCCCGCTCGGTCATCACCGACGCCTATACCGGCGGCTCCGACGATCTGAAGAAAAGCTTCGCGCAGGCGACCCAGCACCGTGAGCCGCGCTACAACGATTTCTGCCGGGAGGCGCTGGACTATGAGCGCGGCGACGACGTGCTCCAGCTCGGCCGCATGGATTTGGCGGCGGCGCGGCGCTATCTGCTCGGGCAGGTGCCGCGCGCCTCACTACCCGGGCTGATCGGCGCTTCCGCCTTCCTCCTGCTGCAGCGATTGGTATTGCCCCTGCTGCACTGGCTCGACGACACCCGGCGTTTTGGCACATTGCGTCCACGCGCTGCGAGGACGAAGCCATGATTCCCGGATTCAGCTACGAGCTCTTCACCACCCGCAACATCGGCTTCGTCACGGAAGCCGAGCAGGCACAGCTGCGGCAGGCGACGATCTTCGTCTGCGGCGTCGGCGGCATGGGCGGAGCCGCCTTCATGGCGCTGGTCCGGGCCGGGATCGGCCGTTTCGTCATCGCCGACATCGACGTCTTCGAGGTCTCGAACCTGAACCGGCAGGTCTTCGCCAATGCCGGCACGGTCGGCCGGCCCAAGGCCGAGGCCGCCGCGGAGGCCGCGCGCGCGATCAATCCGGAGATCGAGATCGAGGTGCTCGGCGCCGAATGGGCGGAGCGCCTGCCGGAGATCGGAGGGCGCTGCAAGGTGATCGTCAACGGCATGGACGACATTGCCGCCGGCCTGCATCTCTACCGCACTGCCAAGGCGGCCGGCGCCAGCGTTATCGACGCCTATATGGCCCCGCTCCCCTCGGTGATCGTGGTCCGGCCGGAGGATCCGCGCCCGGAGGAGCGGCTCGGCTTCCCGACGCTCGGCAAGGATTGGCGCACGCTCGGCGAGGACGACAAGCGTGCGGCGATATTGTGCGAGGTCACGCACGTCATGCTGCACTCGCGCTCGCGCCATCATGTCGACCTTACCATCGCTGGCGAGGTCGCGGCCGGCCGGCGCAGCCGCATGTCCTTCGCGCCGATGGTGATCACCACCGGCATGATGATGGCCTATGAGGCGATCGCGCTCGCGCTGGGCAAGCGCACCGGCACCGATTGCCGCGGCTGGTTCTTCAACCCCTATCGGCCAGCGGTCGAGCGGCCTTTGCCGGCGCCGGTCGCGGCATTGTTGAAGCCCTTCGTGGTGCGGGCACTCAAGCAGATGGTCGCCGGGCCATGAACGGCGGTTTCGCCAACCCTGCCCTGGTCGCCGATTCCATCGTCGACATCTGCGGCGCGCTCGGCCTCGCCGTCGCCATGCTGACCTTGCGCCGGCGCGATCCGCGCGGGGCGCTGACGACGCGTTTCCTCGTGGCGATGGGGCTTGTCGCCGCGCTCTTCCTGCTGCGCGGCCTGAGCTGGTGGAGCGGCAGCGTCCTGCTGGAGCGGCTGGCGCTGTCCTGCGCCGCGTTGTTCCCGCTGGGGGCGCTGATCGTCACCGAAGGCATGCTGCGCCGGCATGCGCCGCGCGCCGGGAAGATCGCTGTGCTCATCGGCTCGGGCCTGCTCGTGCTCGGCAGCCTCATCGGCCTTGCCGATCATCCCTGGGCCTATGACCTGGCGCTGGCCGCTTTTCAGTTCCTGACGATCGCCTTTTGCGGGCTGCTGCTGTTCCGGCGCGACCCGGCCTCGCTGACCGAGTCCGAGAATACCAGCGTCTGGCGGCTCGGACTCTGCGCCTTCCTGATCCTGCCTTTCGCCCTCAGCGATTTCCGGGGGCTGATGCCCGACATGCCGGTCCGGCTCGGCGGCGTCGGGGCGCTATTGCTGGTGTCGATCGTGCTCGTGACCGGCGGCGCGGCGCCGATGCGGCGGCAGGGCTTCTTTCTGCTCGGCCTGCGCGTTGTCGCGGCGTTGCTGCTTGGTGTCGCGGCCGCGCATGTCACGCCCGGCGCCGATCTTGCCCATGGCGTCAGGCTCTGCGCCGTGGCGCTCGCGGGCGTGCTCGCGATCGCGCTTTGCGTCGATGCGCTGTCGAGTTCCTTCGATGCGGCGGCGCCCGGTGTGCTCGGCTCGCTCGCCCGCTCGCGCGCCGAGACGCGGGAGGCGCTGATCGCCCAGCTCGCCGGGCACCCGCTGTTCAGCAACGCCCGCCGACTCGGCGAGGCGGAGCTCGGCGACTACGATCCGGCCATCCTGAAGCCGGCGCTGCGCGAGATCGGCGTGCTGCATGCCTCGGGGCGCGGCTGGCCCTGGCCGCCGACCGACCCGGTGGCGGAGCGGCTCGCGGCTTTGCTGGCGGCCCATTCCGCCAGCCATCTGCTCGTGCTCGGCGAGGAGCCGCTCGACCTGCTGCTGGTCACCGTGCCGGTGGTCTCGGCCGATCCCGCCACCGAGACGGCATTGGCGCTGGTGCGCCGGCTGCTAGTCGCCGCACCGAGCAAGGCTCCGGCATGATCGATATCTCCAGCAACGACCGCAAGGCCGCCTTCGCCGTCACGGCAGAGGTCTATCCGGCGGATAGCCCGTACGTGCCGCCGATGTGGTCCGATTTCGACCGCATGCTCGATCCCGCGCGCAACCCGCTCGTCAAGGATGGGCACGGCAGGTTCGAACTCTTCACCGCACTGCGGGACGGGCGGCCGCTCGGGCGCATCGTCGCGACGATCCACGACGCCTCGAATGCGCGTCATGGCACGGCCCGGGCCCAGTTCGGCTATTTCGACTGCGCCGATGACCCCGAGGTCGCTTCGGCCCTGCTCGGCGCTGTCGAGACCTGGGCGCGCGAGCGCGGCATGACCGAGCTCGTCGGCAATTTCAACCTGACCGCCATGCAGCAGGCCGGCGTGGTCACCGGCGGCTTCGAGAACGCGCCCTTCACCGACATGATCTTCAGCCCGCCGCATGTCGCGCGGCTGCTCGAAGCGAACGGCTATGCCCCGACCTTCCCGATGACGACCTTCCGGATCGCGCTGGCCGATGTCGATCCCTCTGCGCTGCTTGGCGACAAGCAGCGGGCGATCCTCGCCGATCCCGACTATCGCTGGATGCCGATCGACCGGCGGCATTTCGCACAGCGCCTAGAAGAGTCGCGTCTCATCCTGAATGACGGCTTCGACGCCAATCCGATGTTCGTGCCGTCGACGGCGGAGGAATACCGCTTCCAGGCCGGCGACATGATGTGGGTGATCGACAAGCGCATCTCGACCGTGGTCCACCACAAGGGCGAGCCGGTCGGGGCGATCATTGCGATCCCGGACCTCAACCCGCTGGTGAAGGCGGCCGGCGGGCGGGTCGGCCCCAGCTTTCCCTTGCGTTTCCTCTGGCATCGCTGGACCAACCGGCGCGCCGTCATCGTCTACCAGTCGGTCAGCCGCGCCTTCCATAATCGCGGGCTCAACGGCGCCATGCTCTACAAGGTGACGAGCGCGCTGAAGGCAGCCGGCTATGACGAGCTCGGCGGCACCTGGATCGCCGACGTCAACGGGCCGAGCCTCAGGCAAGCCGAGAAAGCGGGAGCAAAGCCGCTGCATCGTTTGCATCTCTTCGCCAAGAGCCTGCGAGGCTGACGACGATGCTCGATCGCGCCTTGCTCGAAGAGCTCATCGCCGAGGTTCGGCTGACCCCGAGCGTCCACAACATCCAGCCGACGCGCTGGCGGCTCATCGGCAGCGATACGCTGCTCTTGCTGGAGGACGTCGCGCGACGACTGCCGGCGGCCGATCCATCGGGGCACGACGTCAGGCTTTCGCATGGCGCGGCGATCGAGGGCCTGTCGCTGGCGCTCGGCCGGCGCGGGCTGAGGATCGCGGACGTCGAGCTGCTGACCGACGCTACGGCGTCGGATGGCCTGCTGCCTGTCGCACGCATCACCATCGCAGAGGGCAGCGAGCCTGATCGGCTGGCGGATTTTGTCTCCGCCCGCATGAGCTGGCGCGGCGGCTTCCGGCCGTTCGATACCGCGGGCGAGGCGGCGCTCTACATGCTTTCCGCCATGGCCGGCGATGTGCAGCTGGTCCGCGGCACGGACAGCATCGACGCGATCGCAGGGATCGCCGACGAGGCCGGCTTCCACTTCCTCTGCGACGACGCCCATCGCGCCGAATTGCTGCACTGGATGCGGTTGTCGCGCAGCGATCCGGCCTATGAGCGCGACGGGCTCAGCGCCGAGGCGATGGCGATGTCGGGTTTTATCGCTTTCGGGACCGGTATCGTGCTCGGTCCGCTGTTTCCGCTGCTGCGCCGCCTCGGGCTTGCCGCGACGCTGGCGAGCGAGCGTGGCAAGTTCACGAACTCTGCCGTTGTGCTCTTCCATCGACCTGAGGGAGAGGACCTGCTCGCGACCGGGCGCGCCTTCTATCGTGCCTGGCTGACGATGGCCGGGCAGGAGCTCGCTGCCTGTCCGGTCTCGGTGCTGGCCGACTGGCCGGCGAGCAATCGGCAACTGGTCGAGCGACATGGCGTTCCGGCTGGCCGCCGCCTGGTCAATGTCTTTAGGCTCGGCTTGCCCGCGGGATCATTTTCGGGAGCCCGGGCGCGCTTGCCGGTAGCGGAGCTGATCGTCTGATCGCCGCCGCAAGGCTGGACAATCGGCGACAGGACCACAGATTGAGTCCAGATCTTTCTGCAAGAGGATGCCAGGCATGCTGCCGGATGAGATGGTCAAGCGCTTCAAGGTCACGGATGGCGACGATTTCACGCTGAAGCGCTTCGACCCCGGCGAGACCTGCGGCCTCGATCTCGACAAGGATGGTGCGCGCGATCTGCTGCAGACCGGCGTCAAGCGCTTGCGTGATCTGCAGGAGCGGCTCTTCGCCGAACGGCGCTGGTCGGTGCTGATCGTGCTGCAGGCGATCGATACCGCCGGCAAGGACGGAACGATCGAGCACGTCATGTCCGGCGTCAATCCGCAGGGCTGCGAGGTCACCTCCTTCAAGGCGCCGAGCTCGCTGGAGCTGCGCCACGACTTCCTCTGGCGTACCACCTGCGCGCTACCGGAGCGCGGCGAGATCGGCATCTTCAACCGCTCCTATTACGAGGAGGTGCTGGTCGTCCGCGTCCATGAGGAGTTGCTGCGCAAGCAGGGCCTGCCGCCGAAGCTGATCGGCAAGGACATCTGGCAGGAGCGCTATGAGAGCATCCGCGATTTCGAGAAGCATCTGACGCGCAACGGCACCGTCATCCTGAAATTCTTCCTGAACCTGTCGAAGGACGAGCAGCGCAAGCGCCTGCTGTCGCGGATCGACGAAGCCGACAAGAACTGGAAGTTCGATGCAGGTGATCTTGCCGAGCGCAAGCACTGGGACGACTATCAGGGCGCCTATCAGGACGCGATCGCCAGTACCGCGACCAAGCACGCGCCCTGGCACGTCGTGCCGGCCGACAATAAATGGTTCACCCGGCTGATCGTCGCGGCGACGATCGTCGACCAGCTGGAAAAGCTCGACCCGCAATTCCCCACGGTCGACGACGAGACCCGCAAGGTCATGGCGAAGGCGCGCAAGGAGCTGCTCGCCGAGGATGGCGACCGTAAGCGCTGATTAATGCTGTCGCGGCCAGAGCGGGACAACCGCTCTGGCCCGAAAAGCAAAAAGCGCCGGAAAATCCGACGCTTGCATGCTTCTCAAGCTTTGAGATTGTCTGGAGCGGGCGAAGGGATTCGAACCCTCGACCCCAACCTTGGCAAGGTTGTGCTCTACCCCTGAGCTACACCCGCATCCGAGACAGTCGCGCCGTGTTGGCGGCGCGGCCGGGTTATTGCCCCAAAGCGGCGGGAAGCGCAAGCGCCTTGTTGCAATTTTCTGATCGTCGCGTGACAGCCCCGCAAAACAGCCGGGAAAACGGCCCTGTTCAGGGTGATGTTGCCGCTGCGCTGCCAGCCATGTCGCCCCGGCAGGCAATGCGGCGGATGAGAATCGCCAAGCGCAAGCGCGACACGCGGTGATGCGCAGGCTCCCAACGGGCGATCACGCTTGACTCACGCATCGAGGTGATGAGGTCGAGCTGCTGCTTTCGCTCTCCGCGTCGCTTGCCTGCGCCGGCCGGCGGCCTTAGGCATCGCGCAGCGTCCCTAGTCCTTGCTGGCCGATCATGCCCATGCAGCTCTCTCCCGACGACCTCATTGCCAGGCTTGACGAGCTTGGCATCGAGACCGAGCGTATCGACCATGTAGCCGTCTTCACCGTCGCCGAATCGAAGGAACTGCGCGGCAAGGTCCCTGGCCACCACACCAAGAACCTGTTCCTGAAGGACAAGAAGGGGCGGATCTTCCTGGTTTCGGCGCTGGAGAGCACGCGGATCGACCTGAAGCGGCTGCACGAGACGGTGGGCGCCAGCGGGCGCTTCTCCTTCGGCTCGGCCGAGCTCCTGATGGAGAAGCTCGGTGTTACGCCGGGCTCGGTCACCGCCTTTGCCGTGGTCAACGATTTCGCGGGAGACGTCACCATGGTGCTCGATGCGGCGCTGATGGATGGCGAGCGGCTGAACTTCCATCCCCTGGTCAACACGGCGACGCTCGGCATCTCCAGGGACGATATGCTGGCCTTCCTGCGCGCCACCGGGCACGAGCCAATGATCGTCGCGCTTCCGACGCCGCCGGACGATGGACAGAACGGCTGAAGCCACCCATCTATGGGATGGCCCGCCGCGGCGGGCGCCCGGTTTTTCGGTTTTCAGGTCGACAGATTGCTAGATGAAGGACGAGCCATGCTGGTCAATGGCGATACGGCCCCGGACAAGGGGCTGATCAAGGATACGACGACGCAGGGCTTCCGCCAGGACGTCATCGCCGAATCGATGAACCAGCCGGTGCTGGTCGATTTCTGGGCGCCGTGGTGCGGCCCGTGCAAGCAGTTGACCCCGGTGATCGAGAAGGTGGTCAACGAGGCCGGCGGCAAGGTCAAGCTGGTCAAGATGAACATCGACGAGCATCCGGCGATCCCCGGCCAGCTCGGTATCCAGTCGATCCCCGCGGTGATCGCCTTCCAGCGCGGCCAGCCGGTCGACGGTTTCATGGGCGCGCAGCCGGAGAGCCAGGTGAAAGCCTTCATCGAACGTCTGGCCGGGCCGATCGGGCCGGGGCCGGTCGAGGAGGTGCTGGCTGCTGCGGCGCAGGCGCTCGAGGCGGGCGATGCCGCCGGCGCCAGCGAACTCTATGCCGAAGTGCTGGCGGCCGAGCCGGAGAACGTCACGGCGATCGCCGGCCTAGCGCGCCTGCATCTCGATGCCGGTGATATCGAGGGCGCCAAGGGCTTCCTGGCGATGGTGCCGGAAGCCAGGGCGCAGGATCCGGTGGTAGCGGCGGTCAGGGCCGCGGTCGAACTCGCCGAACAGGCGGCTTCGCTTGGCGACACCGCCGAGCTCGAGGCGAAGCTCGCTGCGAACCCGAAGGACCATCAGGCCCGCTTCGATCTTGCTCTGGCTCTGAACGCCCGTGACAAGCGCGAGGAAGCCGTCGATCATCTGATCGCGATCATCAAGGCCGATCGCAAATGGAACGATGACGGCGCCCGCAAGCAGCTGCTGCAGCTCTTCGAGGCCTGGGGGCATATGGACGAGCACAGCGTCGCCGGGCGGCGCAAGCTGTCGGGCCTGCTGTTTTCGTGAGGAAAGAGGAGCGCACGCCGATGGGCATGAACGCGGTCTATTCCGGGCCGGATGACTGCCCGGCGGTGATCCCGCTCTTCCCGCTCGCTGGCGCGCTGCTGCTGCCACGCGGGCAGATGCCACTCAACATCTTCGAGCCGCGCTATCTTGCGATGATCGATGACGCGCTGCGTACGCACCGCGTCATCGGCATGATCCAGCCCGAGCCGGAGAACGGGCGCCAGGCGCAGGTGCCGGGGCTGCTCCAGGTCGGCTGCATCGGCCGGATTACCCAGTTCGCCGAGACCGGCGACGACCGCTACATCATCACCCTGACCGGCGTCTCGCGCTTCCGGCTGGAGGAGGAACTCTCCGTCACTACGCCCTATCGCCAGGGCCGTGTCTCCTATGGCGACTTCCTTGTCGATTTCGAGGCGCGCGCCGGCGAGGACGAGGTCGACCGCGCGGGCCTGCTCAAGGCACTGCGCAGCTTCGCCAAGGCGAACGAACTCAAGATCGACTGGAAGGGCGTCAACGAAGCCCCGAACGAAGCGCTGGTCAATGCGCTCTCGATGATGTGCCCGTTCGGCCCGCGTGAGAAGCAGGCACTGCTGGAGGCGCCGAGCCTGAAGAGCCGGGCCGAGGTCTTGGTCGCGATCACCGAGATCGAGCTGGCGCGGGGCGGCTCCGATCCGGACACGACGCTGCAGTGAGCGCCGCGTCCCTGCCTGCCTCCGGCGACAGGCCGGCGACCTATCCGCCGCGGCGCTCGATCGTCGCCTGGATTTTCTTCGACTGGTCGGCGCAGCCCTTCTTCACTCTCGTCACCACCTTCGTCTTCGCGCCGTTCTTCGCGTCGGCGCTGGCGAGCGATCCGGCTGAGGGTCAGGCGCTCTGGGGCTATGCGACCGGCTTTGCCGGGCTCGCCATCGCGCTGCTCTCGCCGCTGCTGGGCGGCATCGCCGACCGCACCGGGCCGCGCAAGCCGTGGATCGCCGTGTTCGGCGCGATGCTGGTCCTGGGCTCGGCGATGCTTTGGTACGCCAAGCCCGGATCGCCCTGGGCGGTGCCGATCGCGCTTGCCGGCTTCGTCATCGGCACGATCGGCGCAGAATTCGCGACGACCTTCAACAATGCAATGATGACGCGGCTGGTGCCGCCGGAGCGGCTCGGGCGGCTATCGGGCACTGGCTGGGCCGTCGGCTATCTCGGCGGGCTGATCTCGCTGGCGCTGACGCTCGGCTTCCTCGCCGCCGATCCGCACACCGGCAAGACACTGGCGGGCCTGTCGCCGCTGTTCGGGCTCGACGCAGCGGCGCGAGAGGGCGACCGTTTCTCCGGGCCGCTCACCGCGCTCTGGTTCGTGATCTTCGTCACGCCGATGTTCCTGCTGACGCCGGATTCGCCGCGCACCGGTATTCCACTCAAGGAGGCGGCTGCCGGCGGCTTCTCGCGCCTCAAGGCGACGATTGCCGAACTGCCCTCGCTGCCGGGGCTCGGCCGCTTCCTGCTTGCCAACATGATCTACCAGGACGGGCTGGTCGCGCTCTTCGCCTTCGGCGGCATCTACGGCGCCGGTGTCTTCGGCTGGCAGACGATCGAGCTCGGCGTGTTCGGCATCCTCCTCACCATTACCGGCACGCTCGGGGCCTGGGCCGGCGGCAAGCTCGACGATGCGATCGGCGGCAAGACAGTGATCCTCGGCGCGATCGCCTGCCTGCTCTTCGCCTGCATCGGCATCCTCTCGCTCGGGCCGGGGCAGGTTGCCTTCGTGATCGAGGCGGCCCCGGCGACGCCCGGCGATGGCCTCTTCGCTTCGCTGCCGGAGAAGGTCTATCTGGCCTTGGGCCTGCTGATAGGCCTCGTCGCCGGGCCCTTGCAGGCGTCCTCGCGCAGCCTGCTCGCGCGCATCGCCCCGCCGGCGAGGATCGGCGAGTTCTTCGGCCTGTTCGCGCTGGCCGGCAAGGTGACCTCGTTCCTGGGACCGACGCTGGTCGCGCTGGCGACGACGATCTTCGCCAGCCAGCGTGCAGGCCTTGCCGTGCTGATCGGCTTCTTCCTGACGGGGGCGTGGCTGATCGCGGGCGTGAAGGTGAAGCGGCCCTAGCGATCGCTCGATGCCATTGCCGACTCCGGCTGACAGCGGGCGCGCTATCGTGCCGCGAATTCAGAGCCTGGCGTGCGCGGGAGAATTGCGATGCGGATCGTCGAGATGGACGCCCCGGCAGGGCAGGGCGCGCAGCTGAAGCAATTGACCACCGGCGACAACCTCGTCGCGCCGCGAGCCGTGCTCAAATGGTACGAGATTGCCGAGGCCGGCATCGAGCCGTCGATCGTCGCGCTGGCGCGACAGGCGGCTGAAGGCTTTGCCGCTGGCCGGTACGGCGAAGTCGGTTTCGCCATCCTGCATCGCTGCGGCGAGCATTTTCATTTCCTGCTGCTCTGCACCTGGCGCGGCACCAACGAGCTCTGGGAAACCGTGCAGTTCATCGGCGAGGGTATGCCGGCCTTCGCGCCCTTCGATGCGCCCCATGCCCATCGCGGGACCTTCTGCATATGGGAGATGACGGCGGTCTCGCACGAGACCGCCGCCTGGCGAAAGTTCCTGCTGTCGCCGCGCAGCGAGACCGATCTCGAAGCTTATCTGCGCAGTCGCTATACCGGCGAGGCGTAAACGCCGCCGGCCTTACGGCAGCGCCTTCAGATACCTGACCGGCCGGCCCGGCGCGGCGGCGTTCGCCGCATGGACGATCGCGTTCGCGTCGATGCCGAAATGGCGGTAGAGGTCCGCGACCGTGCCGGTCTGGCCGAAATGCTCGACACCGAGCGCCTTTTGCCTGTGACCGTGGACGCTGCCGAGCCAAGCGAGCGTCGCCGGATGGCCGTCCAGCACCGAGACGATGCCGCAATCGCGCGAGAGCTCGCCGAGCAGGCGCTCGACATGGCTGGTGGCGGCATGGTTGCCGCGTTGGCGCGCCCGTTCCGCCGCCTGCCAGCCGGCATTGAGCCGGTCGGCCGAGGTGATCGCGAGCAGGCCGACATCGCGCCGGTCTTCGCCGAGCAGCCCGACAGCCTCGATCGCCTCGGGCGCGACCGCGCCGGTATAGGCGATCACCACCGAGGCGTTCGGGCCGGGTTTGCGCAGCCAATAGGCGCCGTCGATGATGTCGCGCTCCAGCTCCGGCGTCATGGCGCGCTTGGGCTGCTCGACCTGGCGGGTCGAGAGGCGCAGGTACACCGAGCCGCCGGTCTCGTCGCGCAGCCAGGTGCGCTCGTCCGGATCGCCCTCGCCATCCTTCTGCAGGTATTCGAACGACCAGCGCATCATCACGGAAAGCTCGTCGACGAAGGCCGGCTCGAAGGCGCAGAGCCCGTCCTGGCTCATGCCGATCAATGGCGTCGCGATCGACTGGTGGGCGCCGCCTTCGGGTGCCAGCGTGACGCCGGCGGGCGTCGCCACGACCATGAAGCGGGCGTCCTGGTAGCAGGCATAGTTCAGCGCATCGAGGCCGCGCGAGATGAAGGGGTCATAGAGCGTGCCGATCGGGATCAGCCGCTCGCCGAAGATCGAATGTGACAGGCCGAGTGCAGAGAGGTTGATGAACAGGTTCATCTCGGCGATGCCCAGCTCGATATGCTGGCCCTTCGGCGAGAACTCCCATTTCTGCATTGATGGGATACGCTCGTCCTTGAAGGTATCGGCCATCGACGCCCGCGCGAACAGGCCGCGCCGGTTGACCCAGGGGCCGAGATTGGTCGAGACGGTGACGTCGGGCGCCGTGGTGACGATGCGGTCGGCGAGCGGCCCGCCCAGCTTCGCCAATTCGTCGAGCACCTTGCCGAAGCCCATCTGCGTCGACATCGTCGCCTGGGTGCCGGCCTCCAGCTTGGCCGGAACCGGCAGGGCCGGGGCCGAATGGCGCCGGCGTCCCTTGGCGAAGAACGGCACCTTGTCGAGGAAGGCGCGGATCTCCCTTTCCGGCAGGTTAAGCCCCTCGAACAGATCCCATTCATGGCCGGGGCGAACCTTGTTGGCGGCCTTGAAGCCTTCCATCTGCTCCTTGGTCATCAGGCCGGCATGGTTGTCCTTATGGCCGGCGAGCGGCAGTCCGAAGCCCTTGACGGTATAGGCGAGGAAGCAGACCGGCCGGTCATGATCGATGCCCTCGAAGGCTTCGAGCAGCGAGGGCAGGTCGTGGCCGCCGAGATTGCACATCAGCGCCGAGAGCTCGGCATCGGAGCGCTTCTCGATCAGCTTGGTGACCGGGCCCTGGTCGCCGAGATCGTCCATCAGGCGCTTGCGCCAGGCGCCGCCACCCTGGAAGGTCAGGGCCGAATAGAGCTGGTTAGGGCAGGAATCGATCCAGGCCTTCAGGCGCTCGCCGCCCTTCTCCTTGAACGCCGCCTGCTGCAGCGATCCGTACTTCAGCGTGACGACGTCCCAGCCGAAGGCGCGGAACATCTGCTCGATCCGGTCGTAGAGGCCCTCGCGGACGACGGCGTCGAGCGACTGGCGGTTATAGTCGATCACCCACCAGGTGTTGCGCACGCCGTGCTTCCAGCCCTCCATCAGGGCCTCGAAGATGTTGCCTTCGTCGAGCTCGGCGTCGCCGATCAGCGCGACCATGCGGCCTTCCGGCGTATCCCCGCCCCAACCATGCGCCTTCACATAGTCCTGGACCAGGGACGAGAAGAGCGTCTGCGCCACGCCGAGGCCGACCGAGCCGGTCGAGAAGTCGACGTCGTCGATGTCCTTGGTGCGCGAGGGATAGCTCTGCGCGCCCTTGTAGCCGCGGAAGTTTTCGAGCTTCTCCTGCGTCTGCAGGCCCATCAGATAGTTGATGGCATGGAAGATCGGCGAAGCGTGCGGCTTCACCGCCACCCGGTCCTGTGGCTTCAGCGCGGCCATGTAGAGCGCCGTCATGATGGTGGCGAGGGAGGCCGAGGAGGCCTGATGCCCGCCGACCTTCATCCCGTCGTCATTGGCACGGATGTGGTTGGCATTGTGGATCGTCCACGACGCGAGCCAGAGGATCTTCTTCTCAAGCTCGGCGAGGATGGGCAGACGGGGATCGGACATGATGGCCTCCAGCGCAGGCCATCATGCATGGTTCGCTTGGCGAAGGCAGCTAAAGATCGGCTGCCAGACCGCGGGATTTAGCGGAAACCACCAAGATCGGCGGCAATTCCTATTGGGACTGCTGCGGCAGGAGCCAGTCTCTAAAGCGCTCGGCGAAATTCCCCGTCAGTCGATCGATGGGATCCGACATCAGGGCGGCATCCACCAAAGTGCCGCCGATCCCCTGGCCCGCAAGCGCTGTCGCCTTGAATTCCGGATGAGCAAGGATTGGCGCGCCGGTCTTGGCATCGACGACAGCGACATCCGCCATCATGTCATGGGCGCCGCCCAAGGTTATGCGCTGGATGATGGAGGAGAGATAGAGCCGACGCAGGGTCACGACCACCTTGACCGGCCGCTGCCCGGCGAGCACTGGCCTGAGCTGTTGCTGGAGCGCGACGGCGATCTTGTCTGACGCTGCCTTGGCGATGAAGGCGCGCGCTTCCGGCGTCTTCGACAGCTCTTCCGAGTTCTGCTCCGGCAGCCCCTTGCTGCGCGCATAGGCTCGGTCGCCATCGCCCCACCACAGGGTCGCTGCCGGGTCGACCTCGACGGTTACCGTCGTGAGGTGAAGCGCTTCGACCTGTGGCGGTGAAAGCGGGTTGGGAACGCTCACGCAGCCCGATAGGGCTGCCGCAAGAAGGCAGAGCGAAAACAAGCGGTTGAGCATGTCGGATTCCGAGAGGAGGGAACCTGACTAGACCTGAGTCGCGCCCGTTCGCCAGCACTCGCCAATGCAGAGAATCCAGCAAAACTACAACCGTGACGGGAATGTCACAATCATTGCCCGACTCTTTCGTTCTTGGCGGCTTCCGCTAAGTTCGTGGTGTCAGGCGAGGGAAAATGCCAGAGTTCAAGCTCGACGAGATCGATCGGCGCATCGTCCAGGCCCTGCAGGCGGATGGGCGCATCAGCGTGCAGGAGCTTGCCGGCAAGGTTGGCCTCTCGCCCAGCCCATGCGCGCGGCGGGTGCGCCTGCTGGAAGAGGCCGGGATCATCGAGGGCTATGTCGCCATCGTGAACCAGGAGAAGCTCGGGCTGCCCGTCTCGGTCTTCGCCTCGATCAAGCTGGAGCGCCAGCGCGAGGAGGAGCTTGATCGCTTTGCCGCGGCGGTCTCGCGCTGGCCCGAGGTGGCCGACTGTTATCTGATGACCGGGCAGCGCGACTATCTCCTGCGCATCATCGTCAGCGATCTCGCCGCTTATGAGCGCTTCCTCAAGGACAAGCTGACGCGGCTCGACAATGTCGCCTCGATCGAATCGAGCTTCGCGCTCGGGCGGGTGAAGCGCTCCTATTCTGTGCCGGTCGAGCTTGGCCGAAGCTAACTGGCTCGATCATTCCCGAAGCGCGCCCGGTACTCGCCGGGCGCGACGCCGTAGCGGCGCAGGAAGGCGCGGCGCAGGCGCTCGTCATCGCCGAAGCCGGCGCGGACTGCGATCTGCTGGATGCCGATGTCGGTTTCTTCGAGCAGGTCGCGGGCAAGATCGAGCCGGGCGGCCTCGACCGCCTTGGCCGGGCTGATGCCGGTTTCCTGCGCATAGACCCTGGCGAAGTGGCGCGGGCTCATCGCCATGATACGGGCGAGTTCGGGCACCGAGAGATCGCTGGCGGCATGCTCGCGCATATGCGCATGCAGGGCCTCGAAACGCCCCGCAGCATCGCGCGACTGGCGCTGCAATTCGCCGCTGAACTGCGACTGGCCGCCGGGGCGCTTGAGGTAAAGGACGAGGTCGCGCGCCAGATCGAGCGCCACCTTGCGTCCCAGATCCTCCTCGACCATGGCGAGCGCCATGTCGATGCCGGTGGAGACCCCGGCCGAGGTCCAGATCCGGCCATTGCTGACGAAGATCGCGTCCGGCCTGACGGTGGTCGCCGGATGGGCCGCGCCGAGCCGCTCGGCGTATTCCCAATGCGTCGTCGCCTCGCAGCCATCGAGCAGGCCAGCGGCGGCGAGGATGAAGGCGCCGAGGCAGATCGAGCCGAGGCGCCGGACGCTGTCGCGCTGCTCGCGCAGGAAGGCGAGCAGCGCCGCCGAGCCGGCCGCCTCCAGTGCCGAGCGCCCGCCGGAAACGAGCAGCGTATCGATCGGCTTCGCAGAGACTTCGGCCAGCGACACGCTGGGCAGCGGCACCCCGGCATCGGTCTCGACCGGGCCGCCATGCTCGGAGGCGAGGGTGATCTCGTAGACGGCGCTGCCGTCGGCGCGCTTCACGTCGTTGAAGACCTGCAAGGGGCCGGTGACGTCGAGCAGCTTGGTCCGTGGGAACAGTACGATCACGACGCGGATCGGCGCCGTGGCAGAGATGGCAGGAAACGAGGTCATCTTGTCATTTATGACATCGCCTGCTCATGGCATCCAGTCCCCACAAAGAGAGGAAAGACGCCATGCTGGAGCTGAGGCCGAATTGCGAACTCTGCGACTGCGACCTGCCGCCGACCTCGCTGGAGGCGCGCATCTGCAGCTATGAATGCACCTATTGCGCGGTGTGCGCCGAGAAGATGCTCGAGAACGTCTGCCCGAGCTGCGGCGGTGGCTTCGTGCAGCGGCCGATCCGGCCCGTCGGTGACTGGGGCGGGCTTGGCCTTGGCCTGGCGAACCGCCCCGCGGGTACGAAGCGCCACCATTCGCAATGGACGGAGGCGCAGCGGCGCGAGCGCAGCGACTTGCTGCGCAATGTGCCGCCGCAGGAGCGCTGATCGCGCCCGCCGAGGCTCAGCGCCGCTCGAAGTCGCGGTGGACGTCGTGGGTCCAGATGCCGGCGCCGTCTGGCGGGATCACCAGCCAGTCCTTGCGGGTCAGCGTCTGCTTGGTGTCTTCATAGCCGGAGTGCCAGTGGTCACTCATCGAGGTCCGCGAGAACTCATGGTCCTTGGCATGGCTCTCATAGCTTTTCTGCTGGTAGATCAGCTGCAGGATGGTGTGCTCGGGGATCAAGGCGAGTTCGTCGCGGAGCTTGCGGTCTTCCTCGCTCAGGGCGTCCTCGGGGATGTGGCTGAGGGCGTCATGGGTCTTCTTCTTCCAGCCCTGCAGGGTCTGGAACAGGTCGGTGACCATGCGGGTGCGCGAGGAATACATGATGTCCTTGTGGCGCCCCATCACGTCCTGCATCGTGCGTGGCAGCGGGCCGCGCGAGGAGAACAGGTCGACCTGGAAGATCAGCGAGTTCAGCGTGTCCTCCTGGGCGAGCAGGTGCGACAGCGGCGTGTTCGAGACGATGCCGCCATCCCAGTAGTGCTCGGTGCCGATCTGCACGGTCGGAAATGCCGGGGGCAGGGCGCCGGAGGCCATGACGTGCTCGGGCGCGATCTCCTCCTGGGTGTTGTCGAAATAGACGAAGTTTCCGGAGAGCGCGTTGACGGCGCCGACCGAGAAATGGACTTTCTTGCTGTTGATCAGGTCGAAATCGACCAGCTCGAGCAGGGTCTCGCGCAAGGGCGAGGTGTCGTAGAAGCTGGTCGCGTCGCTCGCGCCGGCCGGCGCCAGCCAGGCATTGGTGCGCCGCGGCTCGAAGAAGCCGGGCTGGCCAAGCACGGTGGTCAGGAATGACGACGTTGCGTTGCGGGCCTGGCGGAAGACGTCGCCTTCGGGCGTGAACCACCAGACCTTGCGGTCGGTGATGCGGTCCCAGAATGCTTCGAGCCGCTCCAGCCGGCGCTCGCGCGGATTGCCGGCGATGATCGCCGAGTTGATCGCGCCGATCGAGACGCCCGAGACCCAGTCCGGCTCGATATCGGCCTCGTGCAGCGCCTGATAGACACCGGCCTGATAAGCGCCGAGCGCGCCGCCGCCCTGAAGCACGAGCGCGACGCGGTCGCAGCGCTCGGGACGCCAGCCGAGATAGCGTTCGGTGGAGGACGGCGCAAAAGGGGCGTTCATGGCGCGGATTCCGTTCGCTCTGGCGGGATTTTGGCCCATCTGTGATGGGCATGCCGTGACAGGCATGTGACGCGGGCAAGATCGAATATCGGTGTCACCGACCCGTCAGACAAGCTTCATCGCCCCGTCAGCTTGCTCTTCCACCTCAGCGGCACGGACCTTGCGACGCAAGCAGAGCGTCGCGTTCTCGCGAGCTGGGAGATCACGCATGCTCAAGGGCAAGACCGCCGTTGTCACCGGCTCGACCTCCGGCATCGGCCTTTCCATCGCCCGCGCCTATGCGGCCGAGGGCGCCAATATCGTCATCAACGGCTTTGGGGCGCCGGAGGCGATCGAGCAGGAGCGCGCTGGCATCGAGGCCGATTTCGGGGTGAAGGCGCGCTACTCGCCGGCCGACATGGCCCATGGCGGGGCGATCGCGGCGATGATCGCCGAGGCGGAAGCCGAATTCGGTGGCGTCGACATCCTCGTCAACAATGCCGGCATCCAGTTCGTCTCGCCGGTCGAAGAATTCCCGGTCGAGAAATGGGACGCGATCATCGCGATCAATCTCTCCGCCGCGTTCCATGCGATCCGCGCGGCGCTGCCGGGCATGAAGCAGCGCAAATGGGGCCGGATCATCAATACGGCTTCCGCCCATGCGCTCGTCGCCTCGCCGTTCAAATCGGCCTATGTCGCCGCCAAGCACGGCATCGCCGGGCTGACCAAGACGGTCGCGCTGGAGGCGGCGACCTTCGGCGTCACCGCGAACGCGATCTGCCCGGGCTATGTCTGGACGCCGCTGGTCGAAAAGCAGATCCCCGAGACCATGGCGGCGCGCGGGCTGACCAAGGAACGGGTCATCAACGACGTGCTGCTGCACGCCCAGCCGACCAAGCAGTTCGTTACCAGCGAGGAGGTGGCGGCGCTCGCTGTCTTCCTGGCTTCCGATGCGGCAAAGTCGATCACCGGCGTCATCCTGCCGGTCGATGGCGGCTGGACCGCGCAGTGAGGGCACCATCATGAATCGCAAAGACATTCTCGACCTGCCCTCAATGCCGCTCGCCGGGCCGAGCTATCCGGCCGGGCCGTACCGCTTCATCGACCGCGAATACATGGTGATCAGCTACGAGACCGATCCCGGGCTGATCCGCCATCACCTGCCCGAGCCGCTGATGCCGATCGCGCAGCCGGTGGTGCATTACGAATGGATCAAGATGCCGGATTCCTCCGGCTTCGGCACCTATACCGAGACCGGCATCGTCATCCCCTGCTTGTTCGGCGAGGAGGAGGTCAGCTTCGTCTCGCAGATGTATCTCGACCTCGAGCCGCCGATCTCGGCCGGTCGCGAGATCTGGGGCTTCCCGAAGAAATATGCCCATCCCAAGCTCGAAGTGGTCAAGGACACGCTGACGGGCACGCTCGAATATGCCGGCCAGCAGGTCGCCATGGGCACGATGGGCTACAAGCATGAGAGCCTCGCCGGTAACGGCGTCAAGACCACGGCGATGCTGACCAAGACCCAGGTCAACCTGAAGATCATCCCCGGCGTCGACGGCGAACCGGAGATCTGCCAGCTCGTCGCGCTCAACCTCACCGACATCACGGTGAAGGGCTCCTGGATCGGCCCGGGCCGGCTGCACCTGATCCCGCATGTCAACGCGCCGGTCGCCGACCTGCCGGTGCGCAGGGTGCTCGGCGCGCATCACTTCATCGCCGACCTGACCCTGCCGTTTGGCAGGAAGATCCACGACTACATGAAAGGCTGATACCGCGGGTTGCACTCGCGGCCGCGCCGTCTATCTTGCCGCGCGGGGGGCGCGAGGGATTTCAGAGCGCGCATGATTGTCTCCTGGCTGGCGGGCTTACGCCAAGCCGTCAGCTCGAAGCTCACTATCGGCATAGGCGGATTACTGGCGCTCGCCATCACCAGCGGCCAGAGCTTGCTCGAGGCGCTGGAGCCGCCGATGCTGCCGGCGCTCGCCGCCGGTGCGCCGCTTGACGCCGGCCGCTGGCGCATCATGCTCCACGAGGCCAGGTTGACGGCGCGGTCGCGGCCGGACGGCCCGCCTGCGCCCGATGGAGCGCAGTTCCTGGTGCTTGATCTCGACATCGCCAATCGCAGCTCGGAAACTGACAACAGCTTCGCGCGCATTCTCAGTGTCGAGCCACCAATCGAGGGCCTGCAACCCAATCCGACCTTCTGGCTGATGCGCGACAAGGCGATGCTGAGCGCGCTGCAGCCGGGCCTGCCCGAGCGCGTCCAGGTGATCTGGCGGCTGGCACCGGGTGCGAAAATCCCGGAGCGTTTGCGGCTCGTCGTCAATGGCGAGACTTTCAAGCCGCGTGACAATCTGTTCGCCGCACCGGGCTGGTTCAACCGCAAGCCGATCGCGGCTGCGACCTTGCCGATCATCCCTGCGGAGGCGAAGCCGTGAGCGGCGCCTTCGCCAAGCTTGGTGCGCTGGTGCTGGCTGCGGTGCTGCTGGCCGGAATGCAGCGCTATACGCCGGGCTATGCCGAGATCACCGGGCCGATCCCGCTCAAGGGCGAGCCCGGCGAGACGCTGACCGGCCGGACATTCTCGGTGCGAGCCGACAAGGTGCTGCTCGCGGAGAAACTGCGCTTCAAGGCCTATGGCCGCGAGGTCGAGCGCGATACGGGCGGAGTCTTCGCGCTGGTGATCGCAAGGCTCGAAGCCCAACCGGCCTCGTTCACTATCGGCAGCGCGATCTGGCGCAGCGCGCATGGGGCTCGTTTCGTCGCGAGCCCACGCATGCAGGGCGCGCCAAGGTTACTCGGGACCGACCGGCTCGAACCTGGCCTGCCACAGCGCGGTATCTTCATCTTCGAAGTGCCGCGTGAGGCGGTCGAGGGCGCGACATTGCTCGTCGCGGGCTCGCGCTGGCCGCGGCTCGATACGCAGGCCGAAATCGCCTTGCCCGCGAAGCCGGGCGCGCCCGCGCCGGTCATCGACCTTGGCGAGCTCGCTTATGAGTGAGGCCGCCATCTCGCCAGGAGCCATCAGAATGCGGCGCATCAGCCTTTGGATGCTGCCGCTGGCGCTGACGCTCGGTCTCTTTCTGCAATCCTACGAGAACGCCTTGGAATGGTGGCGCTCGCGCGAGCTCTTCGCGCGTGAGGTTCCGGCTGGCGCCGCGGGGCGCCTCGGTGGAGCCGAGTGGAAATTGACCGGCCTGCGCCGCGTCGGCGAGCGTTCGGATGGCCGGGCCGTCCTGCTGCTCGATATGGAAGCGGTGGTGCGCGATCCCGAGGCCTTCGCCGTGCTGCCCTGCCGGCTGGTGCTGGAGGCGTCGGACGGGCGGCGCTGGTTGCCGCAATTCCTGACGCCGAGCGAGGTCAACCGCCTGCCGGAGCGGCGCGGCCAGAGCATCCCGACCTGCACCCAGGCGCTGGCGAGCAAGCCGCAGGCGGGCGCGACACTCAGGATCAGCGAGGGCTTCGTGCTGCCGGCTGGGATGGACGGTCAGGTCAGGCCGGTGCTCAGCCTGCCGGCCGGACGGCCGAGCTATCTGCGCTTTGAGGTTCCGGGCTAGCGTTGCCGCGGCTCTGCGCGGCGACGGCGGTCTCCATCACCGCCGCGAGCAGGCAGATGCGCAGGCTCTCGACCAGGATGCCGCCGCGGATCTCGCTGGGGCCGCCGAGCAGGAAGGCGATGGCATTGGCGATCATCTGCCAGCTGTCGAGATCGAGCGGGCCGATCAGGCGAGTAAAGCCGATCCAGAGCCAGGCCGCGGCGAAGCCGATGAAGCGATAGCCGACGACGAGCGCGATCAGCACGGAGAGGCTGGCGCCGAAGGCGAGGCGGACGCTGTTCACGACCGGCAGATAGCGCGAGCGATAGCCGCTGATGAAATGCTCGGCGAAGTCGCGCACGACTTTCGGGGCCGTCTGCCAGCGCGCCAGTGCCGCGGCGGCGCGCCGGTCGCGGGCGAGAGCCGACGGGTCCTTGGCGTCATAGCCATAGATCGTCGCGGCCATCAGCAGCCAGACCAGCGGCAGTAGCGCATAGAGGAAGAGGCCCTGCAGGCTGGTGCTCAGTGGCGGCTCGGCGAGGTCGATCGCCTCCGGCATCGCGGCTTGTGCCTTGCCGATCAGCGAGAGCGTCCAGTCGTGGATAAGCCTGAGATAGGGCAGGGCGACGGTCTTGACCCAGGCCCAACCGGTGTCCTTCCAGCGCGACAAGGCGTAGAGGCCGACGAAGATCCAGTTGGCGTCGCAGGCGATCACCAGGAATTGCCAGAAGGGCGATGGCCGGCGGCCCTGAGCGATCTTGGCAAGCTTGCGGACCAGCCAGGCCAGGCCTATGGCGAGCGCGAGCCAGAGCGAGAGCGGCACGTCCAGAACATTGACCCGCTCGCCGAGCCCGGCAGCGGCGAGAGCCCTGACCGAGTAGTCGCGGACGGTGTCGCCGAGAAAGCCCCAGGCGGCATAGTAGGCGAAGAACGGGACGAGAGCGAGCGCGACGAGGCCGATCACGGCGCGCGCGCCGGCTGGCTGCGGCGTGTCGGTTTGCGGGCTCGCGCCGGCGATCTGCAGGGCTGAGACCGCCGGCAGATAGGGCCGCAGGGCGACGAACATCAGCACTGTGACGATGAGCTTGGCGAGCACCAGCAGCGCGAGCACGGCGAAGCCTGCAAGGCTGTTGAGATAGCCGAGCTTCACTGCCAGCGGCAGCAGCAGCTCGTTGGCGATCGAGCCAAACGTCGCGAGCAACAGCAGGACGGGCCAGGCCTGGCGCCAAAGCCGGAGGAAGAGGCGGGCGAGGCCGGCGATCTCTTGCATGGCCCGGTTTGTACAGGCTCACGCCGGAAGGGTGAACCCCGCCGTCTTGCTACCGCCCTCGCTTCGTCTCCAGGCTCTTGCTCCAGCGCGAGAGCGCAAAGCAGATCAGCCAGTAGATTCCGCCAGAGAAGACATAGGCCTCCATGTTCATGCCGACCCAGTTGGGGTCGGCGAGCGAGGCCTGGGCGATGCCGAGCAGATCGAGGATCGAGACCACCAGCACCAGCGTGGTGTTCTTGACCAGCGCAATGAACTCGTTGGTGATCGCCGGCAGGGAGATGCGCAAGGCCTGCGGCAGGATGATGAACCAGGTCGCCTTCCAGTAGGACAGGCCGAGCGCGGTCGCCGCCTCGCGCTGGCCCTTCGGTAGCGCCTGCAGGCCGCCGCGGACGGCTTCAGCCATATAGGCGGCGATGCAGAAGCCGAGGCCGATCACGGCACGCGCCAGCCGGTCGACGCCGATGCCGGCCGGCATGATCAGCGGCAGCAGCAGCGAAGCCAGGAAGATCACCGCGATGATCGGCACGCCGCGCCAGAACTCGATGAACAGCACCGAGATCAGCTTGATCACCTTGAGCTCGGATTGGCGACCGAGCGCGAGCAGGATGCCGAGCGGGATCGCGATCAGGCTGGCATAGATCGAGATGAAGACGGTCAGCATCAGCCCGCCCCATTCGCGCGTCTCGATCGCGCGCAGGCCCAAGCCGCCGCCGAGGAGCCAGACGCCGAGCGGCGGCAGGATGACGAGCGCGGCGAGGCCGAGGCTGAGCTTCAGCCGCTTCGGCGCGAAGACGATCGCCGCGCCGGCGAGCGCGAAGGCGAGCCCGGCAAGGTTCGGCCGCCAGCGTTCCTCGATCGGGTAGAACCCGTACATGAACTGGCCGAAGCGCGCCTTGACGAAGACCCAGCAGGCGCCGGTTCCGGTGCAGTCATTGCGGGTCTGGCCGCTCCAGGTCGCATCGATCAGGGCCCAGCGGATGATCGGGACGGCGATCCAGGCGATCATCGCCGCGAGCAGCAGCGTCACCACGGTGACGGTGGGGCTGCCGAACAGGCGCTCGCGCCAGCTCGTCGGGAGAGTTGCGGCGCTCATCGGGTCACCAGCGCGATGCGGGCGTTGTACCAGTTCATGAAGGCCGAGACGGCGAGGCCGATGACGAGATAGACCGCGAGCGTCATGGCGATGATCTCGATCGCCTGGCCGGTGTTGTTGAGCGCCGAGCCCATGAACAGGCTGACCACGTCGGGATAGGCGATGGCGGCGCCGAAGGACGAGTTCTTCAGCACGTTGAGATACTGGTTGGTCATCGGCGGCGTCATCACCCGCAGCGCCTGCGGGATGGTGACGAGGCGGAGCGTCTGGCCGCCTTTGAGGCCGAGGGCGCTAGACGCCTCGATCTGGCCATGCGGCACCGACTGGATGCCGCCGCGCACGATCTCGGCGATGAAGCCGGCGGTATAGGTGACTAGCGCCGCCAGCAGCGCGACGAATTCCGGGATGACGACGAAGCCGCCGCGATAATTGAAGCCGCGTAGCACCGGAATGTCCCAGCGCGTCGCCAGCGTCGCCCAGGCGAGCGCCAGAACCGGCACGAGCAGCAGCAGCACGAGACCGACGCGCAGCACCGGCGCATCCTTGCCGGTCGCCTCCTTGCGCCGCTTGGCCCAGCGCAGGAAGAGCCAGTGCAGCAGGCAGGAGATCGCGATCGCGATGAAGGCGTATTTGAAGGAGGCGCCGGCATCGGGCAGCGGGATGGTCAGGCCGCGATTGTTGAGGAAGGCGACGCCGAAGACCGAAAGGCTCTCGCGCGGCGCCGGCAGGGCGGCGATGACGCCGAAATACCAGAACAGCACGAAGAACAGCAGCGGGATGTTGCGGACGAATTCGACATAGGCGCCGGCGATGGCTTGCACCAGCCAGATCGAGGAGAGCCGGGCGATGCCGATCAGGAAACCGAGCGCCGTCGACAGCACCAGCGCGATCACCGTGACCAGCATCGTGTTGGCGACGCCGGCCCAGAACAGGCTGAGGATGTTGTCCGACTGGGTGTAGTTGGTCAGGACGAAAGGCACCTCGATGCCGGAGGTGCGCCAGAGGAAGTCGAAGCCCGAGGCGATGCCCGCCTGGACCATGTTCTGCGAGGCGTTGCGGATGAAATAGACCAGCAGCGCCACAAGGCCGATCAACAGCGCCGCCTGGTAGAAGACGTCGCGGACGCGCTTGTCGTTGATGAAGGCGAAGGCCTTTGCCACTGTCGCAGCGCCCTTCTGGCTCGATGAAGAGAGATTGGTCGTCCCGGGGCGACCGAAGGAAGACCCGGGACCCATGCCGGAACGGTTCAGGCATGGGTCCCGGATCGGCGCCGCTGGCGCGGCTTGTCCGGGACGACCCGCGTCAGACGAGAGCGGTACCCGCTCTCACTGGAACGGCGGGGTGAAGAGCAGGCCGCCCTTGGTCCAGAGCTGGTTCTGACCGCGCTCGAGCTTCAGTGGCGAGCCCAGGCCGACGGTGCGCTCATAGCTCTCGCCATAGTTCCCGACCTGCTTGATCGCCTTGTACATCCAGTCGTCGGGCAGGCCCATCATCGCGCCGAAGCCGCCCTCGGCGCCGAGCAGACGACGGACCTCGGTGTTCTTCGAGTTCGCCTTCATCTCGTCGACGTTCTTGGAGGTGACGCCGAGCATCTCGGCGGCGATGGTGCCGTTCAGCACCCAGCGCACGATCAACTGCCAGCGCTCGTCGCCATAGCGGGTGACCGGACCCTGCGGATCGTTCGAGATCGGCTTGGTCAGGATGGTGTGGTCGTCCGGAACCTTGAGCTTGGCGCGCTGGCCGGCGAGGGCGCCGACGCCGGCGGTGTAGGCGTCGCAGCGGCCGCTGTCATAGGCGGTGATGGCGTCGTCGTTCTTCTGGAAGTTGGTGATGGTGACCTTGAGGTTGCGCTCGCGGAACCAGTCGGCGGCGTTCTTCTCCTCGGTCGAACCGGCTGCGACGCAGACCGAAGCGCCGTCGAGCTCCTCGGCCGATTTCACGTTCGCCTTCTTGCGGACGATGAAGGTCTGGCCCTCGTAGAAGTTGATGCCCTGGAAGTTCAGGCCGAGCGTGGCGTTGCGCGAGAAGGTGATGGTCGAGTTGCGCGAGAGCACGTCGACCTGGCCCGATTGCAGGATTGGCCAGCGCTGCTGCACCGAGGTCGGGGTGTACTTCACCTTGCTGGCGTCGCCGAGGACGGCGGCAGCCAGCGCGCGGCAGTAATCGACGTCGAGCCCGGTCCACTCGCCCTTGTCGTTGGCGAAGGAGAAGCCGGGCAGGCCGAGATGCACGCCGCATTCGAGATGGCCACGAGCCTTGATGGCATCGAGCGTCGGGCTGGGCGCGAGCTGCTGTGCGGAAGCGGCGAGGGTGCCGGCGGCGAGCAGCGCCGCGGCGAAAGTGATCGTCTTCATGTCCATTCCCCATCCTGTAGCGTCATGACGCCACGTCTGGGCGACTATGCAACAGCCTGATGGGGAAAGGTAAGGGGGGCCTCGCAGTTTCCTGCCAAGCCCTGACGTGTTGCAGTACCGGCGCCCTACCAGCCGCGCTGGGCCTTGATCGCGCGCTTCTGCATGTCCTTCTGCTGGCGCCAATAGTCCTTCTGCGCGTCGAGCTGCATGCGCTGCCAGTCGCGGATGCGGTCCTTGCGCGAGGTCGCGTCGCGATAGTCGTTCCAGTCGTAATGATCGTCATGGACGTCGTCGTCGCCGAGCGTGTCGAAGAATTTTCGCAAGGCCGAGCGGGCCTGTTCGACCGGCAAGACGGAGGCCGCCTCTGGGAGAGGCGCGAAGACCGGTGCGGCCGAGGCGCCGGAGCCAATGGCGAAGATGAGGCCGAGCGAGAGGAGGGTGATGCGGAGCGTCATGATGCTTCTTCCTCCCGTCACTGCGCCGAGCGTGCGAAGGCATGCGGCAGCTCGGGGCTGAGCCAGCGCATCTGCGTGATCTTGCCAGCGGCGTCGGCCTCGAAGCGCAGGCGGACGAAGGGTTCTTCGCCGGACATCTGCGCAGGGGCGACGAAGGCGCCGATTGGCGCGAGCCGCGCCTGGAACAGATAGGGATCGTCCCTGTTCGGCTCGAGCAGGAGCTGCGCCTCGGTTTTTTCCAGCGTCAGGCTGAGCTTGCCCTGCGTAAGCGCGACGGTGGCGTCGCCGAGGACGGACGAAGCGTAACTGCCGGCGAAGCCGGCGGCGAGCGGCGAGAGGGGACCGGGAACGAAGCCGGCGGCCTCGGCCTTGGCTGCCTCGCGGCGGGTTTTCGCAGCGGCCGCCGCGAGCGCGACGTTGTCGACGGCGGGGTTGCCGAGCACACGATCGTAGAACCACATCGCCAGCGCGTCCGGCATGCCGCCATTCTCGAGATTGGTCAGGATGACGATGCCAGTCTTGCCATCAGGCAGGAAGCCAGCATGGGCGCCGAAGCCCGAGGTGCCGCCATTGTGCCAGATGATCCGGCCGCGCGGCGTCGCGGTCGCGACCCAGCCGACGGCGTAGGACGTGCGCTCGTTCATGGCGACGCGCGGCGTCCAGGTGACGTCGAGATTGTCCTCGGAGACCAGGACCTTGCCCTCGAACTGGCCGCGGCCGAGCTGCAGGCGCAGCCATCTGGCCATGTCGGGGATGTTCGAGTTGAGAGCCCCGGCCGGCCCGAGCGCATAGGGGAAGGAGGGGTGGAACGGCACCGCGACGGGCTTGTCGGCGAGCCGATGGCCCTGGGCGTGGTTGGGCGCCGCGGTGATCGCCTCGGCCGTGGCCGTGGTCGCGCCCATGCCGAGCGGGGACAGCAGGCTCTTCTGCAGCGATTCGAACCAGGACGGCGCACCATTGGCCTTGGCGACGATCTCGCCGCCGACGACATGCGGGATGTTGAGATAGCGGAAATCGGAGCGGAACAGGCCGAGCTGCGGCGCGACGCGCAGCGAGCGGATCAGCGTCTGCTTGTCGTAGCCGAGCATGGTGAGCGCGTCGTTGACGTATGGCGTCAGGCCGGAGCGCTGGGCCGCGAGGTCGAGAACGCGGAAATCGCGGGTCACCCAGGGATCGGCGAGCTGGAAGTCTGGAACGTGGTCGATGACCGGATCGGTCCAGTCGAGCCGGCCGGCATCGACCGCCTGCGCCAATGTCGTGGCGAGAAAGGCCTTGGTGGTCGAACCGACCTGGAAGATCGTCTCGGGCGTGACCTGATCGGGCTTGCCGAGTTCGCGGACGCCGAAGCCCTTGGTGTAGATCAGCTTGTCGTCATGGACGATGCCGATAGCGACGCCCGGCACCGAGAAGGCCTTCATGCCCTCGGCGACCTGCTTCTCGAATTCCGGGAGCAGCGCTTGGATAGAGGCTTGCGTCGGCTGCTGCGCCTCCGCCTTCGTCATATTGGCCGTGGCAGCAAGGCCGAACAGGAGCGCCGCTCCGATGATGCGCTTCATTCGTTATCCCCCCAAGGCATCGCAAAAGGCCGGCCGACCGTGCTGCCGAAAGCGGGCAGGCCCGCCGGCGCCGCGACGATCTCACGTCAGGTTCTGACCCAAGGTAAATGGAATCAGGAGATTGTGACGGGATCGGGGATTCGACCGCTCAGCCGGGGAGGAAGGCGAGCTTGCCGTCGTCGCCTCTGATGGTCTCGATCGCGACGCCATAGAGCGCGGCGAGCCGTTCCGGCGTCAGCAGATCGGCGGCGTTGCCGCTGGCGAGGGCCCGGCCGTCGCGCAGCAGCAGCGCCCGGTCGGCATAGCGCAGCGCCTGATTGGGATCATGGGTGGTGAAGAGCACGCCAAGGCCCTCGCCGGCGAGGCGGCGGATTTGGCTCATCACCTTGCCCTGATTGCCGAAATCGAGGCTCGCCGTCGGCTCGTCCAAGATGACGTAGCGCGGTTCCTGTGCCAGAGCGCGGGCGATCATCACGAGCTGGCGCTCGCCGCCGGAGATCTCGGTGTAGGGGCGGCCAGCCAGATGCTCTATGCCGAGCCGCTGCAGCATCGCCGAGACCATTTCTCGATCATGGGCGGAGGGCGCCGCGAACAGGCTGGAGCGGGCGGTGCGGCCCATCAACACGATCTCGCTGACCGAGAAGGCGAAGGTGCCGGCATGGACCTGCGGCACATAGGCGAGGGCGCGGGCCCGCTCGCCGACCGAGAGAGACGCCAGCCGCCCGCCGTCGAGTGTGAGCACGCCGCCCTTCGCTGGCAGCAGCCCGAGCAGGGTCTTCAGCAGCGTGGTCTTGCCGTGGCCGTTCGGGCCGAGCAGGGCGAGAACCTCTCCACCGGCGAGGTCGAGCGCGATGTCGCGGCCGATCTCGCGCTCGCGATAGCCGTAGGACAGCGCGCTGGCAGAAAGGCTCACGACCAGCCTCCGCGCGCCGAAGCCAGTAGCCAGATGAAGAAGGGCGTGCCGATCACCGCGGTGAGGATGCCGAGCGGCGTCTCGACCGGGGCGGCAGTGCGCGCCAGCGTGTCGATGGCGAGGAGATAGCCGCCGCCGAGCAGCGCTGCGGTCGGCAGCAGCCGGCCGAAATCGGGGCCGACGAGGAAGCGGGCGAGATGCGGCACGACGAGGCCGACCCAGCCGATGATGCCGGCCGCCGCAACGCTCGCCGCTGTCACGAGTGTCGCAGCGGCGACGATGGCGATACGCAACGGGCCGGTCGCGAGGCCGAGCGCGCGCGCTTCCTCCTCCGGCAGTGACATCACATTCATCCGCCAGCGCAGCGCCAGCAGGATGACGGTGCCGATCAGCACCGGACCGAGCAGGGGGATGAGATCGGGCTTGGCGGTACCGGCGAGGCTGCCGAGCAGCCAGAAGGTCATGGCCGGGAGCTGGTTGTACGGGTCGGCCCAGTACTTCACCAAGCCGATGCCGGCACCGAGCAGCGAGCCGACGACGACGCCGGTCAGCACCAGCACGAGCACGGGATCGCCGCGCCTTATCGTCGAGCCGACCGCATAGACCGCCCCGACCGCGACGAGCCCGCCGACGAAGGCGGCGAGCTGGATGCCGAACAGGCCGAGCGAGAGATAGATGCCGATCACCGCGCCGAGCGCCGCGCCGGAGGACGCACCGAGGATGTCGGGTGAGACCAGCGGATTGCGGAACAGGCCCTGGAAGGCGCAGCCGGCAATGGCGAGCGCCGCCCCGCACAAGATCGCCGCGAGGATGCGCGGGCCGCGGATGTTCCAGACCACGGTCTCGATCTGGGTCGGTAGGCCGGAGGGCTCGCCCGAGAGAAGCGACCAGATCAGGCGACCGAGGTCGCCGGGCGCGACCGGAAAACGCCCGAGCGCGAAGGCGGCGAGCACGGCGAGCGCCAGCAGGAAAAGGGCGATCAGATTGCCGCGCAGGGAGGAGGTCATGGCTTGTGCAGCGAAGCAAGCGAGACGGCTCGCCGCAAGGCCATCATCGCTTTATCCCCGCCCCGCCAACACACGGTCGAGCTGCGGCTCGCTCGGCGTCACCTGATAGAACAGCGTGTGGAAGTCGCGGGCGAGCTTGCGGATGTCCTCCGGGAACTGCGTGGGATAGAGCAGTTGCGCCAGCCACCACAGGCCGATCGCCCGGTTGACCGAGGGCGGGAAGTCGACCCAGCCGAAGGGTAGCTTCGGCGAGAGATGGACACGGCTCTCGCGCACCGCCCTGACCCCGGCCCAGTTCGGATCGCTGCGCACGCTCTCGGCGAAGGCGAGATCGATGGTGACGATGACGTCAGGATTCCAGGCCAGCACCTGTTCGAGCGAGACCTGGGCGAGACCGCTGCCCTGTTGCTCCGCGGCGGCGTTGCGGGCGCCGAGGAAGGAGAGCGTCTCGACATTGATCGAGCCGCCTAGCCCCGTCTCCAGTCCGCGCGGGCCGCGGGCATAGTAGACGCTCGGGCGCTTCTCGGTCGGGATCGCTGCGATGCGACCGCGGATGGTGGCGAAACTGTCCTCGCACCAGCGCGCCAATGTCTCGGCGCGTTCGCTGCGGCCGGTGAGCTGGCCGAGGATGCGGTAGCTCGCCGGGGTCTGGTCGAAACGACCATCGAGCAGGGCATAGGGAATGCCGGTCTGCTGCTGCACGCGCTCGGCGAGCTCGACATAGGTGCGGCCGGTCGAGCCGGAATCGATGATGAGATCGGGCTTGGCCTGCAGCACGGCTTCGAGATTGGCGCTGTTGCCGCGCCCGGTGATGCGGCCGACCTCCGGGCGGTCGCCGATCCCAGGCAGCAGGAACTCGCGCTCCTCCCGCCGGTTGGCGCGCGGCCAGCCGATCATGAGGTCGGGCGCCAGCGTGTAGACCAGGATCGCCGCCGGCGGGCCGGCCGGGAAGATGCGCTCGACCTTGCCGGGAACCGGAACCTCGCGGCCGGCGCCGTCGCGGATGGTCGCGGCGCGGGCGAGGCGCGGGGCGGCTATCGTCGCGCCGAGGCCGGCAAGGACACTGCGGCGATCAGGATGCGGCATGGGAGGTTTCCGTGGTGCCGTGCGAATGGCTGCAGCGATGCGGTTTGATGTCGAGGAGCGGCGTGCCGTCGAGGCAGTCGAGCCCGCGCACCAGCAGCGTGCCGCCTTCAACGCCTTCAAGCTTCACCCGCGACAATGCGATCGGGTTCGGGCGCACCGGCGAGCGCAGCGCAAAAGTGCCGAGCGTGCCGCTGCCGCGTGGCGTCTGCGTCAGCAGGTCGCGCCTGGCTTCATGCATCCAGTAGAGCAGGTCAAGCTCGGCGAAGGCCTCGATGCCCTTGAGCGCAGGCTGCCAATGCGGATCGATCTCGACGCGGCAGATCGGTCCGTCCTGCCGGCCCTGACGCGGGCAGTCGTCGCGCGTCGCGAAGGGCGTGCGGATGCGGCCGATGAAGACGAGCCGTGCATCGGTCCGTTCGGGCAAGGGCGCTTCGGTCTCACCCGGCCGGGTCGCTTGCCAATCCATGATGTCGCCCTTCCGCTATCCCTCGCGCGGCAGACCCGGTGCAACGAAGCCGTGCCGTGCCAGAATCGCCTGGCCCTGCGGCGAGAGGATGTACATGGCGAGCCTGTAGCCATCCCGCGAGGCCTTGTTCAGCACCGTCAGGCCGTAATCGGCGCCGACGGCGAGCTGGTCCGGCAGGCGCAGCATCGCGATCCCCGGCTGTTCCCTCGCAAGCGGCTGGGCATTGGTGCAATAGGCCAGGAAGATGTCGGCCTCGCCGCTCGCCAGCTTGTGACCGTAGACGTTGAGTCCTTCCGGCGCCGGCAGACACTCCGGCCCACCGGTGAGCTTCAGCGCCTTGGCTTCGAGTGCCGCTTTCGCTCCGGGTTTGACCGCCTCCGCTCGGGCGAAAACGGCGAAGGCGTAATCGCCGGATGGATCGGCCTTCGGCGTCGAGGTGCCGAGCTTGACCTTGGCGTCGAGCATGAGATCGAACAAAGTGGCGCTCGTCGCGACCAGCCCCGGTCGCAGGAAGGCGCAGAGCTCGTTGCGGGCGAAGAGCACGGCCGGGCCAGCGAGGCCGGCGCGCGCCAGCGCCTGCGGATGCCCCAGATTGGCCGAGGCGAAGACCTCGCCCGTTTCGCCTCTGGCAAGCCGGTCCTTGAGCAGGCCGGAGGCGCCGAATTGGGCGGAGACGGGGATACCTGTCTCGCTCTGGAAGGCGTCGGCGATGTCGAGCAGGGCTGCGCGCAGGCTGCCGGCGGCGTGCAGGCTCACCGGGGCCGGAGCAACCAAGATCACTTCCCCTCGCGCGGCAGGCCGGGCGCGACGAAGCCGTGCCGCGCCAGGATACGCTGCCCGTCCGGCGAGAGGATGAACATGGCGAGCCGGTAGGCGTTGGGCGAAGCTCCATTCATCACTGTCAGCCCGTAATCGGCGCCGACCAGCAGCTTCTCCGGCAGCCTGACCATGCGGATGCCCGGCTGCTCGCGGGCGATCGGGTCGGCATTCGTGCAATAGCCCAAGAAGAGATCGGCCGCGCCGGTCGCCAGCAGATGGCCATAGCCATTGCGATCGGGCGGGGTCGGCGCGCTGTTCGGGCCGCCGACCAGCTGCAACGCCTTGGCTTCCAGCGCCGCCTTGGCGCCGGGTTTCAGCGCCTCGGCCTTGGCGAAGACCTGCCAGGCATAGTCGCCCGACGGGTCGGCCTTCGGTGTCGAGGTGCCGAGCTTGAGCTTGGGATCGAGCATATGGGTGAGCAGCGTGTTGCTGGTCACGTCGAGCCTCGGGCGGGCGAAGGCGCAGGTCTCGTTGCGCACGAAGAGCACGACGGGGCCGGCCTTGCCGTCCTTCGCCAGAGCGAGCGGATGCTCCATGTTGGCGGAGGCGAAAACCTCGGCCGGCTCGCCCTTGGCGAGAGCCTCGCGCAGCAGGCCGGAGGGGCGGAAGCTGGTCGTGACCGGAATGCGCGCCGAGGTCTCGAAGGCTTTGGAGACCTCGGTCAGCGCGTTCTTCAGGCTGCCGGCGGCGTGGAGCAGCACCGGCTTTTCGGCCTGCTGCGCCGGCGCGAGCGCCGGCCATAGGCTGACGAGGGCCGCGAGGACGAGCCGGCGCATCGGCTCAGGCTCCCGACTGGCCGGCATTGGGGAAGAAGAGCTGCTGGCCGTCGATCTTGTAGTCGGCGATCGCCTTCTGGCCTTCCGGGCTGGTCAGCCAGTCGGCGAAGAGCTTGCCGTCGGCGACCTTCACATGCGGGTGCTTGGCGGGATTCACCGACATCACCCCGTACTGGTTGAACAGGCGCTTGTCGCCCTCGACCGAGATGACGAGGTCGCCGCGATTCTTGAACGAGATCCAGGTGGCGCGGTCGGAGAGGACATAGGCGCCCATGGCGCCGGAGGTGTTGAGCGCCGCGCCCATGCCCTGGCCGATCTCGCGATACCAGGGGCCCTTCTGCGCGGCGATGTCGATGCCTGCGACTTTCCAGAGATTGAGCTCGGCGGCATGGGTGCCAGATTTGTCGCCGCGCGAGACGAAGGGCGCGCCCTTTTCCTGGATCTTCTTCAGCGCGGCGACGATGTCCTGCGTGCCCGCGACGCCGGCGGGATCACTCTTCGGGCCGATCAGGACGAAGTCGTTGTACATCACCGGACGGCGCTCGGTCGAAAAGCCCTCTTCGACGAATTTCAGCTCCTGTGCCCTGGCGTGGACGAAGACGACGTCGGCGTCGCCGCGGCGGCCGGTGTCGAGCGCCTGGCCGGTGCCCTGCGAGATGACGCGGACCTCGATGCCGGTCTTGGCCTTGAACAGCGGCAGGATGTGGTTGAACAGGCCGGAATCCTGGGTCGAGGTGGTCGAGGCCACCGTGATGAAGCGCTCGCCGCTTGGGGCTGCTGGAGCCTGGGCAAGCGCGACGCTGGTCAGACCGAGCAACAGGCCGGCGGCAAGGAAGGAACGACGAGGCAGGGCGATCATGAGCGTTTCTCCTGTCTTTGGTCTTTGTGGATCACCAGAGCAGTTCGCCGGCGAGGAAGGCGCGCGCCTCGGCCGAAGCCGGGCTGGCGAAGAATTCGTGGGCCGGCGCGTCCTCGACCAGGCGGCCGCGATGCAGGAAGAGCACGCGGTCTGCGAGGCGGCGGGCCTGGCCGAGATCATGGGTCGACATCATCACGGTGATGCCCTCGGCGACGAGGCCGGAGAGCAGTTCCTCGATCTGGCGGGTCGCTGCGGGGTCGAGCTGCGAGGTCGGCTCGTCCAGGAAAAGCAGTTCGGGCCGCAGTGCCCAGGCGCGGGCGATGGCGAGGCGCTGCTGCTCGCCGCCGGAGAGCAGGCGGGCAGGCTGGTTGGCGCGCTCGGCGAGGCCGAAGCGCTGCAGCGCCTGCGTCGCACGCTCCTTGCGCTCCGCACTATTGGCACCGGCGGCGGCGAGGGCATGGGTGATGTTGGCCTCGACCGAGCGGCGCAGCATGATCGGCTTCTGGAAGACCATGGCGTGACGCTTGGCCCGGCCTTCGGCCCCGGCCGCCCAACGCACCGCGCCGCGGCTCGGCGTCAGCAGGCCGTGGCAGAGGCGTAAGGTCAGCGATTTGCCGGCGCCGTTCGGTCCGAGCAGCACGGTCAATCCCCCGGCCGGGATGGTGAAGCTGTTGGGCTCGACCAAGAGCTTGCCGTCGCCGGAGAAGGCGGCGGCCTCGACGGTGAGCGGCAGGATCGAGGTCGGGCTCAGCATGTTCGCTCAACCGGCATAGCGCGCGCCGATGCGGCTCGCGCCGAAGGCGATGGCGTTGATCATGAGCGTCAGCGAGAGCAGGACGAGGCCGAGGCCGAGCGCCAGCGGCAGGTCGCCCTTGGACGTCTCCAGCGTGATCGCCGTCGTCATGGTGCGGGTGTAGCCGGCGATGTTACCGCCGACGATCAGGACGGCGCCGACCTCGGCGCTGGCCCGGCCGAAGCCGGCGAGCAGCGCCGTCGCCAGGGCGAAACGTCCATCGAAGAGCAGGGTCGGGATGGCGCGCAACCCTTCGAGCCCGACCGAGCGCAGATGGTCGCGATACTCGCCCCAGAGGTCCTCGATCACTTGCCGGGTCAGGGCGATCACGATCGGCAGAACCAGGATCACTTGCGCGATGATCATCGCGGTCGGCGTGAACAGCAGCCCGAGCGGCCCGAGCGGGCCGGAGCGCGAGAGCAGGAGGAAGACGGCAAGGCCGGCGACGACGGGCGGCAGCCCCATCAGCGCGTTCAGGCAGACGATGATGGCCGAGCGGCCAGGAAAACGCGCCAGCGCCAGGGCCGCGCCGAGCGGCAGGCCGATCAGCGCCGCGATCAGCACGGCGGTCAGGGTGACGCGCAGCGACAGGAAGACGATGCCGAGGAAGCCGGGATCGAGTCCGACCACCAAGGCAAAAGCCGCCTGAAAGATCGCGCCGACGTCCAAAGCCTGCTCCCGCGCGCTCGCCCTGAGATTGCAAGCATTTGCAATTGGTAGAGTTCAATGCGACCAAATGCCAACGCTGTAACCAGCGCAGGCATATGCAGGCTGATGCAGGATCAGATCTGGCTCACCACAGAAGAAGCAGCGGGCTATCTGCGGCTCAAGGAGCGCAAGCTCTACGAATTGGTCGGGCAAGGCGCGGTGCCCTGCACCAAGGTTTCCGGCAAATGGCTGTTCCCGCGCACCGGGCTCGACCGCTGGCTCGAGGCCGGGCTGTCGCGGCCCGCCGGATTCGATGCGGTTCCGCCGCCGCCGATCGTCGGAGGCAGCCAGGATTCGCTGCTGGAACTCGCCATCCGCGAATCCGGTTGCGGGCTGGCGCTGCTGGCCGAGGGCTCGCAGGCCGGGCTCGACCGGCTGGTCCGCAACGAGGTCGCCATCGCGGCGCTGCACCTGCACGCGACGCCCGATGATGACGCTGCCAATCTCGCGGCAATCCGGGCGGAGGCTTCGCTGCACGATGCGGTGGTGATCAACTTTGCCCGGCGCGAGCAGGGGTTGCTGGTCGCGCCCGATAATCCGCTCGGGATCGACGGGCTCGGTACGGCGGTGGCCAAGGGCGCGCGCTTCGCGCAGCGCCAGCGCGGGGCCGGGGCGCAATTGCTGCTGCTGAGTCTGCTGGAGCGGGCTGGTGTTCCGTCCGGCCGCATGGTTGTCGCCGACGGCATCTGTGCCACCGGTCAGGATCTGGCGCTGGCGATCCGCTCCGGCCGAGCCGATTGTGGCGTCGCCGCACGCGCCATTGCCACGGCTTTCGGGCTCAGCTTCCTGCCGCTGGTCTGGGAGCATGTCGATCTGGTGATGCGCCGGCGGAGCTATTTCGAGCCGGCGACGCAGAAGCTGCTCGCCTGGATGCGCAGCCCGGACATGACGGCGCGGGCGAAGGAGTTCGGAGGCTACGACCTGTCGCTCAGTGGGATGGTTCGGCTGAACCGCTGACCTCGGCGGAGCCCGCGAAACAAGCTTGCAAATCGATCGGGCAATTGCAGCGCCTTTTGCAACGACGGCGGCATAGTCTTTCGATCGAATACAGCAGGCGAGGACAGCCCGTGACGATCGATCTCGACACACTCGTGCAGGAGATGACCGCCTGGCGGCGCGACCTGCACGCCTATCCGGAATTCGGCTTCGAGGAAAAGCGCACCAGCGCTTTCGTCGCGAGCAAGCTGCGCGAGTTCGGCCTCGACGACGTCGCCGAGGGCGTTGGCGGTACCGGCGTCGTCGGCACGCTGAAACGCGGCAGCGGCAACCGGGCGATCGCATTGCGGGCCGACATGGACGCCCTGCGCATCCCCGAGCAGGGCGAGCTGCCGCATCGCTCGCAGACGCCGGGCGTGATGCACGCCTGCGGCCATGACGGGCACACCGCCATGCTGTTAGGGGCCGCCAAGGTTCTGGCGGAGGAGGGCGGCTTCGACGGCACGGTGCGCTTCGTCTTCCAGCCGGCCGAGGAATGGGGGCGCGGCGCGCTCGCCATGCTCGATGACGGCTTGCTGGAGCGCTTTCCGTTCGAGGAGATCTACGGGCTGCACAATGCGCCGGGGCTGCCGGTCGGCAAATTCCAGACCCGTATAGGCCCGATCATGTCGGCCGAGGACAATTTCGAAATCGTCCTGACCGGCGTCGGAGGCCATGCCGCCCGCCCGCATGTCGGCAAGGAGACGCTCGTCGCCGCCTGCGCCCTCGTCACCAGCCTGCAGACCATTGTCTCGCGGCGCCTCAGCCCGGCGCAGATCGCCGTGGTCTCGGTGACGGAGCTGATCACCGACGGCACCCGCAACGCCCTGCCCGGGCAGGCGCGCATTCTCGGCGACGCCCGCAGCTTCCATCCCGAGGTCAGCGCCGATATCGAGGCGCAGATGCGCGTGATCAGTGAGGGCATCGCGCGCGCCTACAATGTCGAGCAAACGGTCACCTACACCCGCGAATTCGTGCCGCTGGTGAATCAGCCGGCCCAGACGGAGGCAGCGCTGGAGGCTGCGCGGACGGTGCTTGGCGCCGAGAATGTCTCGGTCGTAACCGAGCCCTTCACCGGTTCGGAGGATTTCGCCCGTTTCCTGGCGCATGTGCCGGGCTGCTTCTCCTTCGTCGGCAATGGCGACAGCGCCCCGCTGCACAATCCGCGTTACGATTTCAACGACGACGGACTGATCCACGGCGCGCGTTTCCACGCCGAGATCGTCAGGCGGCGGCTGGCTGTAGCGTGATGACGAACCTCGCAGTGGAAGGATTTGGCGGAGTGCGCACACGCCCTGCCGTGACTGGCGATGCGGAGGCGATGAGCGCGGTCCTGCGTGCCATCATCGCCGCGTATGGGCGAGAACGTCCAAGCGATCGCGACTTCGTTCTCGCGACCTATATCGTCCATCCCGATCGCGTCGCCTGCACGGTAGCGCTCGACGATGCCGGGACGGTCCTCGGGTTCCAGTCCCTGCGCCGGGCGCGACCGGGCGACGCCTATGGCACGCCTCCAGGCTGGGGCAGCATAGGAACGCATGTCGCGCCGCAGGCTGGCCGGAAGGGGGTCGGCACGACACTGTTCGCAGTCACGCGGCAGGCTGCCCTCGACGCGGGCATCGACCGGATCGACGCAGCCATTGCCGCGAACAACGAGCTGGGCCTCGCCTATTACGAGGCCCAGGGCTTCCGGACCCATCGGACCGAAAACGATGTGGTGCACAAGGTCTACACGGTGTCAGAGGACTGACGAACGGCTCTCGAAGCGGTGCCACGCACAGACCTTGTGCACATATTCCCGGTTGCGCTCAGCCTCGCCGAAGGGCGCGACCGGCCAGAGCCAGCTTTCATCCTCCTTCGGCAGTGCGACGCCATACATCAGGTCGAGGCGGTCATGGATTGCGCCCTCGCGATCGCGCTCGACCATCTCGACGTCGCTGATCAGGCAGACATGGCCCTTGAAGCGGGCGAGGTCGTCGAGATGCCAGGCGATGCAGCGGGCCGGCAGTTTGTCGGGCAAGGCGGCGGCGCGGGTTGGATTGCCCTCGAGCCAGTCGGCCACCGGCCAGGCGAGTTGCGAGAGCAGGTTGGCGGAGACGACGAGGTCGACGCCGTCGTCGTTGGCTAGGTCGGCGAGCGGATCCTGTCGTCCCTCTGCCTCGCCGGCGAGCCAGGCCATTGCACCGGTGAGGTCGCGGCTGATCAGGCTGACCTTGGCCTGTCGCCAGAGCTTCAGGCGCAGCAATGGCAAATGGATGATGTCGACGAGCACGACCTCGTCGAAGCTCTCGCAGAGCAGGTCCAGCGGGATGTCGCGGGCCGGGCCGGAGCCCAGCACCACGACCTTGCGCCGTTGCGGCAGCGCGGCTGCGATCTCGGTGATGATGGCGCGGCAGCGGGCCTGATGTGGCTCCCAGGCCTTGCTCTGGCGTTGCCCGCGCGACCAAAGCGCGACGCCCTCCCGCAGCAACCCGAACCGGCGCGCCAACGGCGCGGCCGGCGTCAAGGCCTGCAGCGCCAGTTCGGCCAGCATCAGGGTGTGGTGCCGAAAAGTGGATGCCGGTTTTCGGACGACATCACGCCCCCAGGAATCAGCTGAGGGCGCCGCGCCCCGCGACCGGCCAGACCGCCTCGACATGCGCGTCAGGGCCGTTGAGGCCGCGGACGCAGACATACCAATCGTGCAGGTTGACGGTCGGGTCGCAATGGCCGGGCACGAGCAGGATGCGGTCGCCGCGATGCGGCACGGCAACGGGGTCGCCGGTCAGGATGCCGTGCTCGTCGGAGGGTTTCGTGTAGATCACGCCGTCGCGCTGCCAGGGCACCGGCAGGCCGGAATCGACCGCGGCGGCCTTGTGGCCGGCATCGACGATGGCGCGGTCCGGTGTCGGCTTGCTCATCACCCCGGCGAGCACGAACAGCGCGTGCTGGAAGGTATGGAAGGTCGAGCCGTCGGCCATGCGATTACGAGCGTAATCGGCATCCATGAAGATGTAGGAGCCGCATTGCAGCTCGTTCCAGATGCCGGAGCGGCTTTCCAGCTCGAAGGTGCCGGTGCCGGCGCCGCCGACGGTCTCGCAGGCGAGGCCGGCCTGGGCGAGGCGCTCGATCGCATTGCGGGCGAGCAGGCCGGCGCGCTCGATCGCCTCGCTGCGCTCATCGATCGAGCGCATGTGCTGGGCGGAGCCGTGATAGGCCTGCACGCCGCGGAAACGCAGCGTGTTGCTGCGTGCCACCGCTTCGGCGAGCCGGACCGCGGCCTCGCCAGGTGCGACGCCGCAGCGCCGACCTCCAATATCGAGTTCGACCAGCACGTCGAGGACGACATCGTTGCGCGCTGCCGCCTCGGCGGCCTCGCGCACGCCGTCGATATGGTCGACGCAGAGCCCGATGCGGGCGTCGCGGGCGAGCTTGGCCAGCCGATCGAGCTTGGCCGCGCCGGCGATCTCATTGGTGACGAGCACGTCGGTGACGCCGCCGGCGACCAGGATCTCGGCTTCGCCGACCTTCTGGCAGCATTGCCCGACCGCGCCATGGGCGATCTGGCGCAGCGCAATCTCGGGGCTTTTATGCGTCTTGGCGTGCGGGCGCAGGCGCATGCCGGTGGCCTCGGCAAAGGCCGCCATGGTGACGAGATTCCGCTCGAAGGCGTCGAGATCGATGATCAGTGCGGGAGTGTCGATCTCGGCGAAGGACTGTCCGGGCCGGGCCGGCGGGGCAAGGGGCATGGGCTCTCGATGGCTGGTGAATCAACTCATGGCTATCGGACGTCAGCTTCGTGTCCGGAGCAAGACCGGTAGTGGCGCTCGCATGGCGGCCATGTTAGGCCGCGCGCCATGAAGATCGGCCGCGTCACCGACGACACCCTTGCGCTCTTTGCCCGAGTCTGGCGCGAGCGCGGACGGCAATACCTGCCGCAAATGCTCTCCATCCTCGCCCTCGTCGTGGTCATCGCGGCGACGACGAGCTTTTATCCGCTGCTGATCAAGGCGGCTTTCGATGCCTTCGCCGATCCGCTGACGGCCGAGGCAACGGGCTTCGTGCGCCGCGCCGAGCGGCTGGTCTCGAAATCGCTCGGCATCGAGATCGGTGTCGTCAATGCCGTCGCCGTCGTCGTGGTCATCGTCACTGCGATCAAGGGCTTCTCGCTGCTGACCCAGACGGTAATGACCAACAGCGTCGTCAGCCGAATCGAGGCCGACATGCAGAGCGCGCTCTACGACCACCTGATCGATGCCGATCTGGCGCAGCTGCAAAGAGAGAATCCTGCTTCGCTCACCCAGCGCTTCACCACCGACTTCACCTTCGTCAAGGAAGCGCTGACGCGGCTGGTCAATATTGCAGTGCGCGACGTGATGACTGCGATCGCGCTGGTTGGCGCCATGCTCTGGATCGACTGGAAGATGACGGCGGTGGTGCTGCTGATCGCGCCGGTCGTCGCCCGGCCGATCGGCCGGATCGGCAAGAAGCTGCGCCGGATGGCGATGTCGCAGCAGGAGCAGACCGGCATCATGGCGGGCCTCGTCACCGAGAGCCTGCAAGGCGCGCGCGTCGCCAAGACCGATTCGCTCGAGCCCTATCTGAAAGACCGTGCCCGCGCCGCCTTCGAAACAATCCGGACGCTGAAGATGAAGGCCGCCAATGCGCGCGGCCGGCTCGATCCGCTGCTCGAAGTCGCCGGCGGCATCGCGGTCGCCGGCGTGCTCGCCGCGATCGGGGTGCGCATCACCTCGGGCAGTTCCACCGTCGGCGACTTCACCGGCTATGTCTCGGCGCTGCTGCTGGCAGCCCAGCCGATGCGCTCGCTCGGCAACCTCAACGCCATCGTCCAGGAGGCCGGCGCCTCGCTGAAGCGCTATTACGCGCTGATCGACGAGAAGCCGCTGATCATGCAGCGCCCTGACGCCAAGCCCTTGGCAGTGAGCGGCGGCGAGGTCGTCTTCCGCGACCTGCGCTTCCGCTATCGCGATGATCAGCGCGGCCTGGAGGGCATCGATCTCATCGCCGAGGCCGGCAAGACCACGGCGCTGGTCGGCCGCTCCGGCTCGGGCAAGTCGACCATGCTGGCGCTTGTGCCGCGGCTCTACGAGGCGACTGAAGGCAAGGTCGAGATCGACGGGCAGGATATCCGCGACGTGACCCTGCGCAGCCTGCGCGGCCAGATCGGCGTCGTCAGCCAGGACGTCGTGCTGTTCGACGACACGGTCCGCGCCAATATCGGCTTCGGCCGGCCGGGCGCGAGCGAAAACGACATCATCGCGGCGGCCAAGGCGGCGGCAGCCCACGACTTCATCATGGCGATGCCGGAGGGCTACGACAGCCGGGTCGGCGAGCGCGGCTCGCGCCTTTCCGGCGGCGAGCGCCAGCGCCTCGCCATCGCCCGCGCCGTCCTGAAGGATGCGCCGATCCTGCTGCTCGACGAGGCCACTTCGGCGCTCGACACCCAGTCGGAGCGGCTGGTCCAGCAGGCGCTGGCGGAGCTGACCAAGGGCCGGACCACGCTCGTGATCGCGCATCGGCTCTCGACCGTGCGCGAGGCCGACCAGATTGTCGTGCTCGACGAAGGCAAGGTGATCGAGACCGGCAATCATGACGAACTGATCGCTCGCGACGGTGCCTATGCGCGGCTCTACCGCTTGCAGTTCGCGGAGGGCTGACGCCATTCGTCTGGAGACCGAGCGCCTCATCCTCGACCTGCACGATATCGAGCATTTCGAGCCGCTCTGCGAGATGTGGGGCGATGCGGCGGTGGTGCGCCATATCGGCCAGCCCTCGACCACGCAGGAAGCCTGGATGCGGCTGCTGCGCTATCGCGGGCTCTGGCCGCTGCTCGGCTATGGCTATTGGGCGCTGACCGAGAAGGCGAGCGGGCGTTTCGTCGGCGATCTCGGTTTTGCCGACTTCCACCGGGCCATCGAGCCGTCGATCCGTGGCGTTCCAGAAGCCGGTTGGGTGCTTGCGGGTTGGGCCCACGGCCAAGGCTTCGCGAGCGAGGCGCTCACTGCCGCGCTGAGCTGGCTCGACGGGCAAACCGGGCATGAAAGCTCGGTCTGTCTGATCGCGCCGGAGAACGGGCCTTCGCTGCGGCTCGCGCAGCGCTTCGGATTCCGCGACGAGCGCGCCGTCAGCTTCCTGGGGCATGACACGCTGCTGCTCAGGCGCGAGCGGCCGGCAGAGCGTTGAGGTAGCACTCCGGCGCCGATACAAGCATGGCGGGCATGCGGCGTGCGCGAGCTCCTGCTGACAGGACCTGCCACATTCTACTGGCAGTGTTCCGGCTTAAAGATTGAAAGAGATATTGCTGTGACGACTTCGACTACCGCCGCTGCACCGGCGCGCAAGGCCACACGCCGCGAATGGCTCGGCCTGATCGCCATCGCCATGGCCTGCATGATCTACTCGATGGACTTGACGGTGCTGAATCTTGCCGTGCCGACGCTGACGCGCGAGCTGAAGCCGTCGGCAAGTCAGCTGCTGTGGATCATCGACATCTACGGCTTCATGGTCGCCGGCTTTCTGATGACCATGGGCACGCTCGGCGACCGGATTGGCCGGCGCAAGCTCCTGCTGATCGGCGCGGCCGCCTTCGGCGTCGCCTCGACCGTCGCCGCCTTCTCGACCAGCACCGAGATGCTGATCGTGATGCGGGCGCTGCTCGGCATCGCCGGGGCAACACTGGCGCCATCGACGCTCTCGCTGATCGCGGCGATGTTCGAGGATGAGACCGAGCGCACCTTCGCGATCTCGATGTGGATCGCGAGCTTTTCCGCGGGCGCCGTCATTGGCCCGCTGATCGGTGGTGTGCTGATCGAGTATTTCTGGTGGGGCTCGGTCTTCCTGATCGCGGTGCCGCCTATGCTGATCCTGCTGGTGATCGGGCCGATCCTGCTGCCCGAGTACAAGGCGCCTCAGGCGGGCAAGCTTGATCTCCCGAGCGCGCTGCTGTCGCTGGCAGCGATCCTGCCGGTGATCTACGGCGTCAAGCACTGGGCCGAGTTCGGGTTCTCGGCCTATGCCGCGGCCTGCGTCGTCGCCGGGTTCGTGTTCGGCGTCATCTTCGCGCGCCGGCAGAAGCGCCTTGCCGATCCAATGGTCGATCTCACCCTGTTTCGGATTCGAGCCTTTCGCGCGGCGCTCGCGATCAACCTCGCCGGCATCATGGTGATGTTCGGCAGCTTCATCTTCCTGGCGCAGTATTTCCAGCTCGTCGCCGGCCTGACGCCGCTGGAGGCGGGACTCTGGTCGCTGCCCTCGGCGATCGCCTTCACGCTCGCTTCCTTCGCCGTGACGCCGCTGACCGTGCGCTTCAAGCCGGCGACACTGATGGCGGGTGGCATGGTGCTCTCGGGGCTCGGCTTCGCCTGGCTCGCCTTTGCGCCGAACCTCGTCCAGATCGTCGCCTCATCGATCGTGTTCTCGATCGGCTTCACGCCGGTGATCGCGCTGACGACCGGGATCGTGGTCGGCTCGGCGCCGCAGGAGCGGGCCGGAGCGGCCTCGGCCATGTCGGAGACCAGTGCCGAGCTCGGCGGCGCCCTCGGCATCGCCATTTTCGGCAGCCTGGGTGCGGCGCTCTATCGCCACCGCATGGCCGATCTTTCGGTTGCCGGTGTCGATGGTGCGACCCTGGCGCCGGCGCGCTCGACCCTAGGCGGTGCACTGGCGGCAGCCGAGCAGCTGGCGCCGGATCAGTCGGCGCATCTGATCCAGGCGGCGCGCGAGGCCTTCATGACAGGCTTCCATGCGGTCGCGCTGATCGCGATCGCCGGCATGGTCTTCTGCATCGCGGTGGCGCTGACGACGCTGCGCAATGCGCGGCCATCAGGGGCGCACTGACGCCTTTCAGGGCTCGCGCAGCAGCGCTTCGGCCGCGGCGGGGAAGCCGCGGAAGGAGAGCGGCAGCGCGACCTCGCGCTTGCCGGCATCGAGATAGCGCATCTGGCCGGCCTCGCCGAAACCGCGCCAGCGCTTGAAAGCGTCGTCGCTTAGGGCGACCTCGGCGAAGCAGCCGCCCGGCAGGCAGCGCTGGAAGATCGCGGTCGCCTCGTCCTTGTCGGCGACGCTGACGCGAACGCCGGCATTGTTGCCGAGCGACAGGTTCGGCGGGACCTGGATCACCAGTTTGATCGGCTCGTCCTTGACCGGCCGGCCGATGGCGACGAGCGCGATCGGGCCACGCTGGCCCTGCTGTTCCAGGGTTTGGACGATCTCGCAGACCCGGGCGGCTACGCTCGTCTGGCAGCGCAGCACCCAGTCGCCATAGCTTGCCGTGGTGTTGTCGGGCTGGGAGACGGCGCCCGGAGTGGGGGCCGTCTGAGCCTGAACCGGCCGCTGCTGGGTGGGGCGTTGGGCCGGCGCCTGGGCGACGGCCGTTCCGGCAAGCAGGACGGCGGAGAAGGCGAGGGCGGTCGGTCGTCTCAGCATGGCGGCTCGGATCCGAAGCGGGTGATCGCCGAGTTCAAGACCAGGACCGGCCACAGCGCAAGCGGCAGTTGTCGGCCGCCGTCAAGGATGCCAGCCGGTCTCCTGCGCCGGCGCTTCGTCCTTGGCCTCCTGGGCGCGTGCTTCCTCGACCACAGCGAAGACCGCTCGCAGCGCCGCTTCGACGCCTTCGCCTGACGCGGCCGAGAGCGCGATCGGTGTGCGTCCGCAAGCGCGCTTCAACCGGGCGAGCTGCTCCTTGCGCGCTTCGGGCGTCAGCGCGTCGACCTTGGAGAGTGCGACGATCTCCGGTTTCTCGTCGAGATCGGCGCCATAGGCGGCGAGCTCCTTGCGCACGGTCTTGTAGGCCTTGCCGGCATGCTCGCTGGTGCCCTCGACCAGATGCAGCAGCACGCGGCAGCGCTCGATATGACCGAGGAAGCGGTCGCCGAGGCCGTGGCCCTCATGCGCGCCCTCGATCAGACCGGGAATGTCGGCGAGCACCATTTCGCGCGCGTCGACACGAACGACACCGAGGCCGGGATGCAATGTGGTGAAGGGATAGTCGGCGATCTTCGGCTTGGCGGCCGTCACCGTGGCGAGGAAGGTCGACTTGCCGGCATTGGGCAGGCCGACGAGACCGGCATCGGCGATCAGCTTGAGGCGCAGCCAGACCCAACGCTCTTCGCCGGGCAGGCCGGGATTGGCATGGCGCGGCGCCTGGTTGGTCGAGGTCTTGAAATAGGCGTTGCCGAAGCCGCCATTGCCGCCCTTGCACAGGACGAAGCGCTGGCCGGGCTCGGTCAGGTCGGCGATCAGTGTCTCGCCGTCCTCGTCGAGGATCTCGGTACCCGGGGGGACCTTGAGCACGATGGGGGGACCGTTGGCGCCGTGCCGGTCCTTGCCCATGCCGTGCTCGCCGATCCGGGCCTTGAAGTGCTGCTGGAAGCGGAAGTCGATCAGCGTGTTCAGGCCCTGGACGCATTCGACCACGACGTCGCCGCCGCGCCCGCCATCGCCGCCATTGGGGCCGCCGAACTCGATGAACTTCTCGCGCCGGAACGAGACGCAGCCGGCGCCGCCGTCACCGGCCTTCACATAGATCTTGGCTTGGTCGAGGAATTTCATGGACGCTTGGTAGTCGGATGCGGCGGGCGGGGCAATGCGTTGCGCATATAAACGGGCCCACCATCAGGCGGGCCCGCGGACTTTTCAGGCCATGCAGGGCTCTTCGCTGAAGCTGTCGGCCTGCTGCTGCTGTTCGGCAGCCGGCAGCGGGGCCCAGCCGGAGGCGCTCCAACTCTTCAGCGCCGACCAAGTCGAGCGGTCGAGCCGGAACTGCTCGCAAGGGAACAGCCCGCCGCGCGCCGGCAGCGACTTGAGGAAAGAACCCTCCTGCCGAAAGCCGCTCTTCTCCAGCACCCGGCGCGAGGCCGGGTTGATGACGCGGGTGTCGGCCTCGATCGCGTCGATCTCGACCAGCGAGAACATCGTGTCGATCAGCGCCTGCACAGCCTCGGTGGCGTAGCCCTTGTTCCAATGCGGCGTGCCGAGCCAGTAGCCGATGAAGGGCCGCCCGGTCGCCTGCTTGTGCGCGCCGATCATGCCGATCAGCTCGTTGGGCTTCTCACGCGGGGTGATCGCCAGCACGAGATGCTCGCCGAGGGCGTTGCCCTTGCGCGTCGCGAAGACGAAGGGGTCGGCCGCCTGGGTCGGATAGGGATGTGGGATCGAGGCGGTCATCTCGGCGACGGCCTTCTCGCCCGCGAGGCGCAGAATGGCGGTGGCGTCGGCGATCCGCGGCCAACGCAGCCACAGCCGCCTGGTCTCGAGCCGGAAGACGTCGTCTCTCGTCAATTCGGGGAACATCTTGGTCTCTCCGTCGGCGCAAACGAAAGGGGGAGATGAGACTTGGTCCCATCTCCCCCTCGCTGACCTTCGGGAAACCCGCTTTCGGGCTTTTATTCCCTTGATCCGTCCGGTTCGATGGAACCGGCGGATCGAGAACATTCCCTATCCGCCGTTTATTCTGCGGCCTCTTGGGCCGGGACTACGTTCACGAAAGCTCGGCCGAGCTTCGTCGTGAATCGGACGCGACCGTTCGACGTGGCAAAGAGCGTATGGTCTTTGCCCATGCCGACGTTCACGCCGGCGTGCCATTTGGTGCCGCGCTGACGAATGATGATGTTGCCGGCCACGACCGCCTGGTCGCCGAAGCGCTTCACGCCGAGGCGCTTGCTTTCGGAGTCGCGACCATTGCGGGACGAGCCGCCTGCCTTTTTGTGAGCCATAACGCCCTACCTCAAAAACTCTTCAGTCGATGTAACCCGAATCGGCGGCAAAAGCCACCCCGATCGGGCGTGAAGCTTCGCGGAGCCTGTCAGCGCCGGTCAGTAGTCTTCGCCGGAGGCGAGCTCGGCCTGGTCGGCCTTGGCCCGCGGCGGCTTGCCGGCGAGCAGCTCCTTGGCCTGCTCGACCCACTCCTCGCGGGTGGCGCGGCCACGCAGCTTCAGCTCTTCGTCCCACTTGGCGACATCGGCCTCGGTCCAGGCGGCGATGTCGTTCCAGGAGGTGATGCCGGCGGCGCGCAGCTTCTTCTCGATGGTCGGGCCGACGCCCGAGATCAGCGAGAGGTTGGAGGCGTCGAGGCCCTCGGCCTTGGCTTCAGCCTTGGCCTTGGCAGGCTTGGCCGCGGCCTTGCCCTTGACGGTTTCGCTGCCGGCCTTGAGCGCGACGGGAGCGACTTCGCCCTTCTTCATCTCCGGCTTCTTGCCGCCGGTGAGGATGTCGGTGATGCGCACCACGGTCAGCTCGGCGCGGAAGCCGCGCTTGCGCTTGGAATTCTGGCGGCGGCGCTTCTTGAAGGCGATGACCTTCTCGCCGCGGGCCTGCTCGACGATCTCGCCGGCGACGGTGATGTCACCGAGGAAGGGAGCGCCGATCGTCGACTTCTCGCCATCGGTCAGCATCAGCACGGAGCCGAAAGCGACGGTATCGCCCGGGTTGCCCTCGATCTTGGCGACGGTAATGCGGTCGTTGGCGGCGACGCGGAACTGCTTGCCGCCGGTCTTGATGACTGCGAACATCTGAGTGTTCTCCATGTTGAGCCCCGCCCTGTCATGGCTCCCTTCGGGGAGCGCACGCGGGACGGCTTTTTGGCAGTCGGTTGCGTGGTCGGGTTTGCTCTCGAAGCTCGCTGAGCCGGCCGCTCGAAGCGGCATGGTCGGCGTCGGCCAAAAGAGATCAGGCGCGGGTTTCCCCACGCCGGACGCGGCTTCCTAGTCGCGCACGGGCGATGCGTCAAGGAAAAGCAGCATGGCGGCGCAGGATTTCAGTGCTGTGACAGCGCTGTGGACGCACCGCGCCGGAAAGGCTTGTGCGAAGGGGGCGCGTTGTGTAGTAACCAGCCCGCTTCGACCAGAGCGACCGCGGACAGGTGGCAGAGAGGTTGAATGCACCGCACTCGAAATGCGGCATACCCGCAAGGGTATCGGGGGTTCAAATCCCTCCCTGTCCGCCATTTTTTCATTGCGCGCGGCCGCCATGCCAGCCCCGCGCACAGGCTCTGAATTCGGGCTTAGGTTCTCATTCTCTGCCTCTTGCGCTGCGAGTTGAATCTACGATTCGTATTCGGCCCGCTCTCGCCCGGAGCGGATGTTGGCAGTGCGTCCCAAAGCGGACTGTCAGGGTGGATTAGCCCGAGACGGGCGATCACTGTCCAACGTGCTCAACGCGAGCTGTCGATGTAAAGCCTCGCTTCGTCTCGGAGCCAGCCGACGAAGGCCTGGACGTTGACGTTTTCGTCGAAGCGCTTGGGGTAGACGACGAAATAGGCGTCCTCGCAGCGCATCCGGTGCGGACAGGCGACCATCAGCGCGCCGGACTGTATTTCTTCGCGGACAAGGAAGTCCGGCAGGATCGCGACGCCGATGCCGGCGATCGCGGCCTGGATCACGAGGGAATAGTACTCAAATTTCGGCCCGGCGATGCCGTTGACGCCGCTGGCGCCTGCATCGGCGAGCCAGTCGCGCCAGAGATAGGGCCGCGTCGTGTGCTGCAGCAAGGGCAGGCGGGCGAAGCCGCCGGGGCTGGCCAGGGCTTCGCCGCCGATCAGCTGGGGGGCGCAGACCGGAATGACATGTTCGTCCATCAGATGGTGGATGCGGGCGCCCGGCCAGGTCGGGCTGCCGAAATGGATCGCGGCATGCGCCTTGTCCTCCTCGAAACTGAACGGGCGGATTTTCGAGATCAGGTTGATGTCGACGGTCGGGTGCGCGGCGATGAAGCGGGCCAGCCGCGGTACCAGCCAGCGCGAGCCGAAGGTCGGCAGGCAGGCGACGGTCAGAACGCCGCCCTTGCGGCCATGCGAGAGCAGCCTGGTCGTCGCGACCTCGACCCGGTTCAGCAGGCTGCGCAGCTCCTCGGCATATTCCTCGGCTGCAATGGTCGGGGTCAGGCGCTGCTTGTCGCGCAGGAAAAGGGGCTGGCCGAGCAGTTCCTCCAGCGCGGCCAGGCGGCGGCTGACGGCGCTCTGGGTCAAGTTCAGCTCGGCCGCGGCGCGCGTGACGCTGCGATGGCGCGCCACGGCCTCGAAACAGGCGAGATCCCGGGTCGGCGGCAAGGTCCTACGCACGGAGCTCGCTCCCATTCCGATCATTCCAATCTGGAATGATCTGCATCGGAAATCAGCAATGGGCAAGCCGGGAACTGGGCCCTAGCTTTCCAAACGAGGGAACGCGACAGGCAGGTGGACACATGCGCTCGAAACAGAGCGCGGGGCCGTCTGCCGGTTCACAAAACCAGAAGGGGGAGGACCATGAAGCTGGCGACGGCATTCGCAGGCGCGCTGATCGGGCTGGGCACCAGCATGGCCCTGGCACAGCAGCCGGTTCCGGAGATCAAGGTGCTGACCTGGCCCGCGGCCAAGTACCAGCACTATTTCGAGACCTCGAACTACGTCGCTGAAGGCTGGCGCAAGCTCGGCCTCAAGGTCACGCTCGATCCGCAGCCCTTCCCAAATCCGATGCTGTCGAAATGGTTCAAGGAGCATGATTTCGACGTGGTGATGTCGGTGCTGTCGGGCTCGCCGCAGCGCTCGGAGCCGGACTTCTTCACCAATGCCCAGTTCAATTCGCGCAACAGCGCGCCGGGCGATTCCAATGTCGGCTCGTTCTCCAGTTCGAAGGTCGACGAGCTCGGCGCCCGGCAGCTCGCGCTCTATGACGCGCAGGAGCGCCGCAAGGTCATCCACGAACTGCAGCGCGTGCTGGCCGACGAACAGCCCGAGGCGGTGCTCGCCTATGTCGTCAACACCTTCGCGATGAACACCGCCAAGGTCGATATCCCCGGTTATGAGGACACCTCGGACGGGCCGCGCTCGCTCTGGAACATGCTGCGCCTGACCTCCAAGGCCGGTACGGCCGTCAAGATCGGTCGCACCATCGATCAGGGCACCTTCAACCCGCTGGCGGCGACGATCGTCGAGGACTTCAACACGCTGAGCCTGGTCTACGACAAGCTCGTCGAGCTCGGCGCCGACGGTTCGCCGCGCATGTGGCTGGCGCAATCTCTCGAGGTGGTCGATCCGACCACCGTGGTGGTCAAGCTCCGCCAGGGCCACAGCTTCAGCGACGGTAAGCCAGTCACCGCCGAGGACGTGAAGTTCTCCTTCGACTATCTGAAGCGCTGGGACGCCGCCTATTTCAAGAAGTACCTGGAGAAGCTCGCCTCGGTGGAGGTCGTCGATGCCGCGACGGTGCGCTTCAAGCTGACCGAGCCCTACGCCCCCTTCATCATCAACACGCTCGGCCAGGTGCTGATCCTGCCCAGGCATGTTTGGGGCGACGTGGTCGAGAAGACCGGCATCGCCAAGCCGCAGGATTTCCGCAACATGCCGCTCGTCGGCAGCGGCCCCTACACGCTGCGCTACTGGCGGGAGGGCCAGGAGATCTCGCTGCAGCGTCGCGCGGATCACTTCGCCAAGCCGGCCTCCGACCTGCTGATCGTGGTCTTCGGCTCGGCCGAGCTCGTTGGCGCCTCCCTCAAGAAGGGCGACATCGACGTCTCTTTCCAGCCGATCGTGCCGACGGTGGTCAAGGAATTCGCCGCCGAGAAGAACGTCAAGCTGATCCAGGCGCGCTCGAACGGCCATATGTCGATGCGCTACAACACGGCGCGCCCGGCGCTCGCCAGCAAGGCGCTGCGTCAGGCCATGTCACACGCCATTCCCTATGAGGCGATCATCGAGGAAGTGCTGGGCGGCGATGCCGGCCGCAGCGCGACACCGATCGTGCCGGTCAACGCCTTCTGGCACGACGCCTCGATCCCGCTGCCGGCCTATGACATCGACAAGGCCAAGGCGATCCTGAAGGCCGCAGGCTACAGCTGGGGGCCGGACGGCGGCCTGCGCGCGCCGGCGAAGTGATAGCCGCAGTTCCTGCCATGATCGATGTCCGCGACCTGACCAAGCACTACGCCGCGGCGGCGGGCCTACGCTCGCTGCTGCCCGGCCGACGCGGCGAGGTCACGCGGGCGGTCGAGGGCGTCAGCTTTGAGATCGGCGCCGGCGAGGTGCTCGGCCTCGTCGGCGAATCCGGCTCGGGCAAGTCGACCACCGGGCGCCTGCTGGTTGGGCTGGAGACGCCGACTTCCGGCACGATCCGGATCGAGGGCATGGACAGCGCCGCCGCCCGCGCCCGCGACAAGAAGGCCTTCCACCGCCAGGTCCAGATGATCTTCCAGGACCCCTATGGCGCGCTCAACCCGCAGCATACCGTCGAGGAGCTGGTCGGCCGGCCGCTGCTCTACCAGGGCGTCCGCGACCGCGCTAAGGTGGCGGCCAGCGTCCGATCCGTGCTGTCCGAGGTCGGCCTCAACCCGCCCGAAAGCTATCTCGGCAAGCACCCGCACCAGCTCAGCGGCGGCCAGCGTCAGCGCGTCTGCATCGCCCGCGCGATCATCCTGGAGCCACGTTTCCTCGTCGCCGACGAGCCGGTCTCGATGCTCGACGTCTCCATCAAATGGGACATCGTCCGCCTGCTCAAGCGCCTTGCCCGCGACCGCGGCATCGCCATGCTCTACATCACCCATGACCTCGCCACGGTCGGCGCAGTCTGCGATCGGCTCGCCATCATGTATCGCGGCCGCATCGTCGAGACTGGCCCGGTCGAGGAAGTGCTGTCGGCGCCCAGCGACGCCTATACGCGCACGTTGATCGCTGCGATCCCCTCGGCCGATCCCGACATCGTCCGGGTGCCGCCGCCCGCTCTCCAGCAAGCGGCGCTCTGAACCATGGCCGGCTATCTCCTGCGTCGTTTCTGGCACATGGTCCTGACGCTGTTCGCCATGGCGACGCTGATGTTCTTCCTGTTCCGGCTGCTGCCGGGCGACCCGACCGCGACGGTGATCAGCCCCTCGCTCTACCCCAAGGCGCAGGAGGCGATGCGCCAGCAATTCGGGCTCGATCGGCCGCTGTTCGAGCAGTACCTGCTTTACCTGCGCAATCTCTGCGTCCTCGATTTCGGCTTCTCCTTCCAGACCAACCGGCCGGTCTTCGAGATGATCCAGGGCCGCCTGCTCAACACGATCCTGCTGATCCTGCCCTCGATGCTCGCCGCCTATCTGCTCGGCGCGGTCATCGGCGCGATCGCCGCCTGGAAGCGCGGCGGAGCGACGGAGGTCAGCCTGGTCTTCACCGCGACCGCATTGCAATCGGCCCCGCTGTTCTGGCTCGGCATGCTCGCGATCCTGCTGTTCTCGATCAAGCTCGACCTGTTCCCGATCGGCCACATCGTCACGCCGGGGATGTTCCCCGAGCAGGACTGGCGGATGTATCTCTCCGCCGACTTCCTGCACCACCTCGCGCTGCCCTTCCTGGTCAACACGCTCTACCAGCTTTGCTTTCCGCTGCTGCTGATGCGCTCGACCATGCTTTCGACCATTGGCGAGGACTATATCGAGCTTGCCCGGATGAAGGGGCTGAGCGAGCGCCGCGTCCTTTTCGGCCACGCCGCCCGCAACGCCCTGCTGCCGTTGGCAACGACGCTGCCGATGATCCTCGGCTGGGCTGTCGCCGGCTCGGTGGTGATCGAGACGGTGTCCTCCTGGCCGGGCCTAGGCCTTCTGATGGTCGAGGCGATCAGCCGCGCCGACTATCCCGTCGCGCAGGCCGCCTTTCTGCTCATCGCCGTGCTGACCGTCTTCGGCACCTTCATCGCGGACCTGCTCTACGGTCTGCTCGATCCACGCATCGTCTACGCCTGACCATGCCGACCATCATCCTCGACTTTTTCCGCGCGGTCTGGCGCGGCCCATTCGGCCCCACCGGCCTGGTGATCCTGGGGCTCTGCCTCGCGCTCGCCATCCTCGGGCCGGCGATCGCGCCCTATGACCCAGTCGCCCGCAATTACGACGCGGCCGGCAAGCTGCTGCGCCTTGCGCCGCCTTCCTGGCAGCACTGGCTCGGCACCACCCTGCTCGGCCGCGACGTGCTCAGCCAGATGCTCGTCGGCGCCCGCCCGGCCTTGCTGGTTGGCGGGCTGACAGCGCTCGGCACCGTCGTGATCGGCGTCAATATCGGCCTGATCTCCGGCTATTTCGGCGGCCGGATCGATTCCTTCCTGATGCGGCTGACCGACATGTTCCTCGGCCTGCCCTTCCTGCCCTTCATCATCATCGTGCTTTCGCTCACCGGCCGCAGCCTGACCACCATGGTGATCGCGATGACGCTGGTGATGTGGCGCTCGACGGCGCGGGTGGTGCGCGCCCAGGTGCTCTCGCTGCGCGAGATGCCCTTTGTCGCCGCCGCCAGAATCACCGGCGCCAGCGACCTTACGATCATTTATCGCGAGATCGCGCCCAACATCATGCCGATCGCGCTGGTCAGCGTCGCCTTCGCGCTCGCCTGGGCGATCATCACCGAGGCCAGCATCGGCTTCCTCGGCTTCGGCGATCCGTCCGTGGTGAGCTGGGGCTCGATCGTCTACGACGCCTATGCCTCGCAGATGATGTATCGCGCGCCCTGGTGGGTAGTGCCTCCGGGCATCGCGATCATGGTGCTGGTCTCGGCGGTCTACTTCGTCGGCCGCGCCTATGAGCAGGTCGTCAATCCCCGCCTGAGGACGGGCTGACGCCATGCCAGCAAGCGAAACCCATCCTCTGCTGTCGATTGCCGGCCTCAGCGCGAGCTATTCGACGCCGCGCGGCCCGGCCAACGCCTTGGCCAGGATCGATCTCACGCTCGGCAAGGGCGAGAATCTCGGCCTGATCGGCGAATCCGGCTGTGGCAAGAGCACCCTGCTCAAGGCGGTGATGGGCGTGATGCCCGGCAATGCCCGCATCGACGCCGGCAGCATTGTCTTTCAGGGCAGGGATCTCGTCAGCGCCAGTAAGGAGCAGCGTCGCGCCGTGCGCTGGGCCGGCATCTCGATGGTGACGCAGAGCGCCCTCAACGCGCTCAACCCCGTCCTGAGAGTCGGCGACCAGATTGCCGAGGCGATCCTCGCCCATCGCCAGGTCACCCGTGCCGAGGCCTGGCTCCGCACGCAAGCGCTGCTGACCATGGTCGGCGTCGCGCCGGAACGGGCACGCGACTACCCGCACCAGTTCTCCGGCGGCATGCGCCAGCGCGCCATCATCGCCATGGCGCTGGCGCTGGAGCCGCCGCTGGTCCTCGCCGACGAGCCGACCACCGCGCTCGACGTCGTCGTCCAGGACCAGATCTTCCGCAGCCTGCGCGAGCTGCAGCAGCGGCTCGGCTTCTCGCTGCTGCTGGTGACGCACGATCTCGCTCTCGTCATCGAGAACTGCGAGCGCGTCGCGGTGATGTATGCCGGCGAGATCGTCGAGACCGGCCCGACGCGCGACGTTATCCGCCGGCCGGCCCACCCCTATACGCTCGGCCTGAAGAACGCCCTGCCGCGGCTCGGCAGCCGCGACGAGCCGATCGCCATTCCCGGCGGCCCCCCTGATCTCGTCGATCCGCCCCCAGGCTGCCGCTTTGCTGCGCGCTGCCCCTTCGCTTTGCCTCTGTGCCGGAGCGAGCCGCCGCCGCTGGCCACTGTCGGGGCAGGGCGACAGGCCCGCTGCCACCGCGCTGCCGAGATCGATGCGCTCGCTCCACTCGCGGCGCTGCCGCAGACCTGGGACGCCCTGCGCGAGGCGCCGGCCTGATCACGGCTCAACAATCCAGCACGAGCAGACCTTTCAAGATCAAACTCTGACATGGAGATCGACGTGAACTACTTCGCCTATGCCAATCTCATGGACATCGATCTGATCCATGGCGTCGCCCCCTCGGCGAAGGCGCTGAGCATCGCTTGCCTGAAGGACTATGAGCTTTCCTTCGGAACGACGACGGACGGCGCCTATAACGGCGCGCGGCTCGTCCCGTCCAAGGGCGCGGAGACCTGGGGCGTCCACTATGAACTCTCCGAGAGCGACATGGCGGCAATGGACAAGTCGGCGGGTACGGACAAGGGCCATTGGGCCCACAAATCCATCGTGCTTCACACGGCCAATGGCGAGGTCGTGAACTCGACGACCTACGACATGCCCAACCCATCGGGGCCGGCAGGAGCGCCGGCTCATTATACAGGACCGCTGCTAAAGGGCGCGCGCGCCAACAAGCTGCCGCCGGCCTACATTGAAAAGCTGGAGAGGTTGCTGAAGGGCGCGTGACGGCTCGGCGAGCACAACCGGAGGAGCTTGATACCGAACAGGTAGCTCGCCAGCCGGCTCACGGCGACAAGGCCGCTATGGCCTCTCCTTGCATCGTCATGTCCTGCACCGGCAGGTAGCAGGGCTGCCGGCCGAAAGCGGCCGCACGTCGGGGCGCGGCCGACGTGACGGCTGACATTGGCAAGGCGCCCTTTCTCTCCGAGCCCGCGGAACCGCGAAAAGCAGACCCTCGGCAATATCTACGACCTTGGCAGTAGACCGGCCTGTGCTAGCCTAGATTTAGAGCGGGATAAAAATCCGCCATCGGCTCCGCCGTTGGAAACCTTCGGCGCGGCCGTCCACGCAGGGAGGTGAATGCAATGCGGAAGGCATTAATGGCCGCCGTCGCGGCGTGCGCTTTGATTGCGGCCGGAAGCACCGGCCAGGCTCAGGAAAAACTCAAGATCGGCGTGCTGGCGACGCTTTCGGGCGCGCTCACTTCGGGCGGCGAGGACGGTGTCCGCGGCGCGCAGATCGCGTTGAAGCAGCGCGGCGGCAAGATCGCTGGCCGCGAGGTCGAGTTCATCATCGCCGCGACCGACGCCAGCCCGGACTCGGCGCTCCGTGCCGCGCGCAAGCTGGTCGAGCAGGACAAGGTCCAGCTTATCCTCGGCCCGCTCTCGGGCTCCGAGGGCATCGCGATGCGCGACTACTCGAAGACGGTGCCCAACGTCACCGTCGTCGATGCGTCCTCCGGCGCGCTCGAGACCACCTATGTCAATCCGTCGCCGAACTATTTCCGCTTCAATAGCAACGGCGCGATGTGGATGGCCGGCCTCGGCGAGTACGTCTTCAAGGACAAGGGCTACAAGAAGCTCGCCGTGATCGGGGAGGATTACTCCTTCCCCTATACTCAGGTCTTCGGCTTCGCGCTCGGCTACTGCAAGGCCGGCGGCCAGATCGTGCAGCGTCAATGGGTGCCGCTCGGAACCAAGGATTTCGGCTCGGTCATCGCCAATATTCCCGATGACGTCGACGCGGTCTTCCTCGGCCTCGGCGGCGGCGACTCTGTCAACTTCCTCAACCAATACGGCCAGACCGGCGGCAAGGCGAAGTTCGTTGGCGGTTCGATCATGGTCGACCAGACCGTGTTGTCCTCGCGCGGCAACGCCAAACGGCTGCTCGTCGGAACGCCCTCCTCGGGCGGCGTCGCCGATGCCTGGGACGATCCGAAATGGAAGGCCTGGGTGAAGGCCTATCAGGACGCTTTCCCGGCGGATAAGCGCTTCGCCAGCCCGTCGCTGTTCGCGACCAACTACTACAACGCGTTCACCGGCATGGCGATGGGTCTGGAGAAGGTTAACGCCGACCTCTCCGACGGCGGCGCCAAGTTCCGGGCAGAGCTCGCCAAGGTCGAGCTCGATGCCCCGAATGGGCCGATCAAGCTCGACGACGACCGGCAGGCGATCGCGACGACCTTCATCACCGAGGTCGTAGAGACGCCGAACGGCGAACTCACCAACAAGTTCGTCCGGACCGTCCCGAATGTCTCGAAGACGATGGGGCTGTCTGCGGAAGCCTTCAAGGCCGTCGGGCTGCCGTCCCGGACCAACCCGGAATGCAAGCCCTAGTCGCCTTTATTGACTGACACCCCGGCGAGGACGCGACCTGGATCGCGCCCTCGCCGGCCAGCCGTCCCGCTCCGGTCAACGACGTCGCGCGCGATCAGCCTGCGTCGTCGGGCGAAGGCTCACCTGATGAGGCAGCCTTGAGCCACCGGGCTTTGCTACGCGAGGAGCCATGAGTCGCGCAGTCGCGGTCTGCCACGGTCCGTTCGGACGGGTGTCGATCTACGACCTCGATCGCCCAATGGTGGTGCATGCCCATCGCGAAGCTCACCTGATCTTCTTCCTCGACGGGTCGCGCGGCCTCGTGACCGTCAATGACCACACGGTCCGGGTCGATCCCTTCATGGGCGTTGCTGTCAATCCCTGGGAGCCGCACAATTTCCAACCGGAGCAGCCGGGTTCCTTCGGCCTGTTCCTCGTCATCTACCTCAAGCCGGAATGGCTGGCGGCGCAGGCCATGCCGTCGGCCGGTTCGCTGGTCTTCCCGTCATCCGAGCTGGTCGTGACCCGCGAGCTCGCGGCCTGGCGCGATCAGGCGGTTGAGATGCTGCTGTCACAGCATCGCGATCTCAACCTCGCCCCGGTGCTGATGGCGCTGGCGCAGGCCTCCAGCGAACCGATCGGGCCGGAGCTTGTCTCCTCGCTATTGCACGACACCTCGGCAGCCGCCCTCGATCGGCGGGTGCTGCGCGCCTGCCGACTGCTGGAGCAGCATACCTCGTCCGAAGGCGCGCTCGCCCAGATCGCGCGCGAGGCTGGGCTGTCGCGCGCCCATTTCTTCAAGCTCTTCCGGCAACAGGTCGGCGTTACTCCGACCATCTTCGCCAATACCGCCCGAATCGACGCAGCGCTCGAGAGGATCGTGCTGTCGAGCGACCCGGTGACCAGCATCAGCCACCGCCTCGGCTTCTCCGGCCAGAGCGTGTTCACCCGCTTCTTCACCGCTCATGTCGGCATGGCCCCCCGCGACTATCGCCGGGTGCTGCGCACCGTTAGCCTCCCGCAAGCGCAGGCGAGTCATGTCTGACTTCATCGGCCGCCGCCCGATCTGGTCGCTGGTGATCCTGATCGCGGTCGCCCTGCTCCTCTTCCTGATCTTCGCGGTCTGGACGCCGTGGATGGAGCTGACCTTTGGCCGGAAGCGCGTCTTCCTCAGCGCACTCTTCAACGGCATCACGCTCGGCGGACTCTATTTCCTCGTCGCCAGCGGCTTCACGCTGATCTTCGGCCTGATGCGTAACGTCAACTTGGCGCATGGCTCGCTCTATCTGTTCGGCGGTTATGTCGGCTACAGCATCGGCACCCTGACCGGCTCCTGGTTCGCCGCGCTGATCGGCGCCTTCGTGATCGTGGCGCTTGCCGGCATGCTGATGCAGGTGCTGCTCTTTCGCTGGATGGAAGGCCAGGATCTGCGCCAGACGCTGGTCACCATCGGCCTCTCGATCATCGTCGCCGACCTGCTGCTCTGGATCTATGGCGGCGACACCTTCCAGGTAACGACGCCGGATTGGCTCTCCGGGCCGATCCAGCTGCCCTTCATCGTCGCGCTGCGCAGCAATGGCGAGGCGGTGATGATGACCTATCCGCTGGTCCGCATCGCCATCCTGATCGGCGCGATCATCCTGGGCGTCGCGATGTGGCTCGCGCTCAACCGCACGCGCATCGGCATGTTGGTGCGCGCCGGCGTCGATGACCGCGACATGCTCTCGGCGACCGGCGTGCGCGTGCAGCTCGTCTTCATCATGGTCTTCGCCTTCGGCGCCGGTCTCGCCGGCCTTGCCGGCGTCGTCGGCGGCACCTTCCAGTCGCTCCAGCCGGGCGAGGACACCAAGATCCTGCTCTCCTCGCTCGTCGTCGTCATCGTCGGCGGCATGGGCTCGATCCCCGGCGCGGCGATGGGGGCGCTGATCGTCGGCCTCGCCGAGCAATTTGGCTCGGTCTACATGCCGACCTATGCGGTGATGCTGACCTTCGTCATCATGGTCGTAGTGCTGGCGATCCGGCCGCAGGGCCTCGCGGCGGTGAGGCGCTGAGATGGCGCTCGCCGAACCCCGCCTCGCGATCGCCACCCCGCGCCCCCGCGAAGGGCTCGCCGAGGTGATCGCCCGGCAGGGCACGGGCTTCTGGATCGTCGCCGCGCTGCTCCTGGTGATGCCGCTGATCGCCAGCCCGTTCTGGCTCGTCCAGATCCTCGCCTACGCGATGATCCTCGGCATGATCGCGCTCAGCCTGATGTTCCTCGCCGGCTATGGCGGCATCGTCAGCCTGATCCAGATGACCGTCGCCGCCTTCGCCGCCTATCTCGTCGCCATCTTCGGCGAGAGCGCCATCACCCAGATCAGCCTGAAATGGCCCTGGTGGACGGCAGTGCCGGTCGCGATCCTGCTCGCCACCCTGTTCGGCACGCTGGGCGGCGCCCTCTCGGTCCGGACCGAGGGCATCTACACGATCATGATCACGCTCGCGATCGGCTCGGCCTTCTATTACCTGACGCTGCAGAACTACACGATCTTCAACGGCTTCAGCGGCTTCAACGGCGTCATGCCGCCGGTCTTCCTCGGAGTCGACTGGGGAAGCACCGTGCCGTTCTATTACCTGGCGCTCGGCTGTGCTGCCCTGGCCTATGCCGTCGTCGTCTATGTCTCGCGCGCTCCCTTCGGCCTTGCCTTGCAAGGCACGCGCGACAATCCCCGGCGCATGGCGGCGCTCGGCTTCGACGTCGTTGCCCATCGCATCGCGGCTTATGCCTTCGCTGCGGTGATCGCCGCCTTCGCCGGCGTGCTGCTGGTCTGGTACCAGCGCCAGGTCTCGCCGGGGACGGGCGGTGTCGGCCCGGTGGTCGACATGCTGATCATCGCCGTGGTCGGCGGCCTCAGCCGCCCGATCGGTCCCTTCATCGGCGCGCTGGTCTATGTGCTGCTGCGCACCTTCGCCCTCGATTTGCTCGACTGGGTCGGGCTCGAAGGCAAGCGCTATCAATTGCTGATCGGTTTCGGCTTCCTCGTCATCGTGCTGTTCTCGCCGGACGGGCTGATCGGCATCTGGCAGCGCCTGCGCGAGCGCTATCGCAGAAGCCGCGAGGCACAGGACGCGCAGATGCGCGCCGGCGGAGGCACGCCATGAGCGCCGTGCCGAGCCTGGAGCGTCTGAGCACGGCCGGTTCGGGCAATGCGCTTGAATTGCGCGGCGTCTCGCGCCTGTTCGGGGCGCTGGCGGCGCTGTCCGACGTCACGCTCTCGGTCCGCCCTGGCGAGCGTCGGGCGGTGCTCGGCTCGAACGGCGCCGGCAAGACCACACTGTTCAACTGCGTCACCGGCGATTTTTCGCCGAGCTCTGGCATCATCCGCTTCTTCGGCGAAGATGTGACGGCGTTCCCGCCGCATGAACGCATCCGCCGCGGCCTCCGGCGTACCTATCAGATCTCCTCGCTCTTCACCGGCCTGACGGTGATCGACAACGTCTATCTCGCCTGCCGCGGCGTCTCGCGGAACCGCTTCTCGCTGCGCCGGCCGCGTCGCGACGATACGCTCCAGCACGCCGCCGAGAGCCTGGTCGATGCCGTCCATCTCACGGCGGTCAAAGACCGGCTGGTCGGCGAGCTCGCCTATGGCCAGCAGCGCCAGCTCGAGATCGCGCTCGCCTTGTCAGGGGCGCCGCGCTTCATCCTGTTCGACGAGCCGGCGGCCGGGCTGTCGCCGACCGAGCGGGCCGATCTCGTCCAGATCCTGACATCGCTGCCGGCTCATATCGGCTACATCATCATTGAGCACGACATGGACGTCGCGCTGCGCGTCGTTGAGAGCGTGACGATGATGCACAACGGCCGCATCTTCAAAGAGGGGCGGCCGGACGAGATCGAGTCCGATCCGGAGGTGCAAGAGCTCTATCTCGGGGGCGGCCATGGCTGAGCGCCTGAAAGCCCCGCCCCCGGCCGGCATCCCCGTCCTGCAGATTGCAGGACTCAACGTCTTCTATGGCCGCTCGCACGCCGTCCAGGGCGTCGACCTCACGCTGCAGCACGGTGTCCTTTCGGTCGTCGGTCGCAACGGCATGGGCAAGACGACCATGTGCAAGGCGATCATGGGGCTGGTGCCGATCGCCTCCGGTTCGATCCGCTTCTTCGGCGAGGAGATCGCCGGCCGCTCGCCCGCCGAGGTGGCGCGGCTCGGCGTTGGTTATGTGCCGCAAGGACGCCGGCTCTGGCGCTCGCTCACCGTCGACGAGCATTTGCGGCTGATGCAGCGCGGCAAGCGTGGCGCCTGGACGCCGGAGCGCATCTACGAAGTCTTTCCCCGCCTGGCCGAGCGCCGCAACAATGGCGGCGGCCAGCTTTCCGGCGGCGAGCAGCAGATGCTGGCGATCAGCCGGGCGCTGCTGCTGAATCCGCGCCTCCTGATCATGGACGAGCCGACCGAGGGGCTGGCGCCGGTCATCGTCGTCCATGTCGAGGAGATGCTGGTCCGCCTCGCCGAGCAGGGTGACGTCGCGATCCTGGTGATCGAGCAGAACATCGGCGTCGCCACGCAAATGTCCGATCCCGTGGCGATCATGGTCAACGGCCGGATCAATCGCATCATCGCCTCGGCGACGCTCGCCGGCGACCGCGACTTGCAGCAGCGCCTGCTCGGTGTCGGCCGGCACGGCCATGACGAAACCGACGCGGCGTCGGAAGCGGCCCCGGCAGCCGGAATCTCCCGACCCGCCGCTCCTGCACTCGCCGGGCCGACCCGCGTCTATGTTTCGAATCCGGTTATCCCGAACCGCTGGTCGCAGGCCGTGCCGGCGGCTCGAATCGAGGCGCAGGCCCGCACCATCTCGCGCCCGACATTGGCGACACGCGACGGCCAGCCGGTCGGAGCGATCCGGCCGCTCGCAACTGCGGTGAGCAGCGAGCCTTATGTCGTCGTCGCCGGCACGCTCGACACCAAGGGCGAGGAATTGCGCTTCATCCGCGACCTGATCCGGGCCGAGGGTTTGCGCACCCGCCTCGTCGATCTCTCGACCTCCGGCAAGAGCGCTGGCGGCGATGTCACCCCGCAGGAGATCGCGCTCGCCTCGCCGAAAGGCTCGGCCGGCATCTCCTCCGGCGATCGCGGCACCGCGGTTGCGGCAATGACCGAAGCCTTCAAGGCCTGGCTGCCGCGCCAGCAGGGCCTGCTCGGCATCATTTCGGCTGGCGGCTCGGGCGCGACCGCGATGGTGACGCCGGCGATGCAGGCGCTGCCGATCGGCCTGCCCAAGCTGATGATCTCGACCATGGCCTCCGGCGATGTCCGTGCCTATGTCGGCGCCACCGACATCGCGATGCTGCATGCCGTCACCGATGTGCAGGGCGTCAACCGCGTCTCGCGCCTTGTCCTCGGCAATGGCGCGCACGCCATCGCAGCCATGGCCAAGGCCCGCCTCGCCGAGCTGAAGCCTGAAGCCCCACGTCGCCGCGAGGCGGAGAAGCCGCTGGTCGGGCTCACCATGTTCGGCGTCACCACGCCTTGCGTGCAGCAAGTCTCCAGGCTCCTCGCCGACGAATGGGAGCCGCTCGTCTTCCACGCCACCGGCACCGGCGGGCGCTCAATGGAGAAGCTGGTCGAGTCCGGCCTCGTCGGCGCGGTGATCGACGTCTCGACCACCGAGATCTGCGATCTGCTGATGGGCGGTTTCCTGCCGGCGACCGAGGACCGCTTCGGGGCGATCATCCGCACCCGCATCCCCTATGTCGGCTCGGTCGGCGCGCTCGACATGGTCAACTTCTTCGCGCCCGAGACGGTGCCGGAGCACTATCGCGGCCGGCTGCTCTATCCGCACAACCCGCAGATCACGCTGATGCGGACCACGGCGGAGGAGAATGCCCGGATGGGCCGCTGGATCGGCGAGCGGCTGAACCAGATGGAAGGGCCGGTCCGCTTCCTGATCCCCGAGCTCGGCGTCTCCGCGCTCGATGCGCCCGGCCAGGCCTTCCACGATCCGGCCGCCGACGCCGCCCTGTTCCAGGCGCTGGAGCAGACGGTTCGCACCGGCCCCAACCGGCAGCTGATCCGCCTGCCGCTCCACATCAACGATCCCGCCTTCGCCTCGGCATTGGTGCTGCAGTTCCGCACACTGCATGCCGGCCGGCGCCGCGAACGGGCCGGCGGAGGCAGGCCATGACGGCTTTCGACAAGAAGACCCTGCTGAAGCGCTTCCGGGCGATGATCGCCAAAGGCGAGCCGATCGTCGGTGGCGGCGCCGGCACCGGCCTCTCGGCCAAATGCGAAGAAACCGGCGGCATCGACCTGATCGTGATCTACAATTCCGGCCGCTACCGCATGGCCGGCCGCGGCTCGCTCTCCGGTCTGATGCCCTATGGCGATGCCAATGCGATCGTCATGGAGATGGCGGCCGAGGTGCTGCCGGTGGTCAGGAACACGCCGGTGATCGCCGGCGTCTGCGGCACCGACCCGTTCCGGCGGATGGATGTCTTCTTGGACGACGTCCAGCGCCTCGGCTTTTCCGGCGTGCAGAACTTCCCGACCGTCGGGCTGATCGACGGCACCTTCCGCGCCAATCTCGAAGAGACCGGCATGGGCTACGGCCTCGAGGTCGAGATGATCGCGCTGGCCAACGCCAAGGGCCTGCTCACCACGCCTTACGTCTTCTGCGAGGACGACGCGCGGGCGATGGCGAAGGCCGGCGCCGACATCATCGTCTGCCATCTCGGATTGACCACCGGCGGCTCGATCGGCGCCGAGACGGCGCTGAAGCTCAAGGACTGCCCCGCGCTGGTCGAGCGCTGGGCCAAGGCTGCGCTCGCCGTGAAAAAGGACGCGATCATCCTCGTCCATGGCGGCCCTGTCGCCGAGCCCGCCGATGCCGACTTCATCATGAAGAACACGGTCAACTGCCACGGCTTCTACGGCGCGTCCTCGATGGAGCGCCTGCCGGTCGAGGTCGCGATCCGCGACCAGACCCGCGCCTTCAAGAAGATCAGCCGCTCGGCGGCGACGGGAAAGCCGGCGCGCAAAGCCGGCAAGAGGAAATGACCCGGGCACGGGCGGGAGGATGCTGACATGACCGGGCAACTGATCGGATCGCTGATCCTCTGGCTGATCGTGGCGGTGATCATCATCGCCATCGTCGTCTATCTGGTGAACTGGCTCTATCGCCGCTCATCGAAGGAAGTCTCCTTCGTCCGCACCGGCCTGTTCGGCGAAAAGGTGGTGATCAATGGCGGCGCCTTCGTGCTGCCGATCATCCACGACGTCACCCCGGTCAACATGAACGTGCTGCAGCTCGCGGTGACGCGGGCGAACAATGACGCGCTGATCACCCGCGACCGGATGCGCGTCGACATCGACGCCGAATTCTACGTCCGGGTGAAGCCAGAGCGGCAGTCGGTCTCGGTCGCTGCCGCCACGCTCGGCCGGCGCACCTTGCAGCCGGACCAGCTCAATGCGCTGCTCTCCGGCAAGTTCATCTCGGCGCTGCGCACCGTCGCCTCCGAGATGACGATGGAGGAGATGCACGAGCAGCGCGGGACTTATGTCCAGCGCGTCAAGGACGCCGCCGCTGAGGCGCTCGATCAGAACGGGCTCGTGCTGGAATCGGTCGCGCTCACCGATCTCGATCAGACCGACCTGCAATATTTCAACCCGTCCAACCGCTTCGACGCCGCCGGCCTGACCCGGATCATCGAGGAGATCGAGGACAAGCGGAAGCTGCGCAACGACATCGAGCAGGACTCGATGATCCGCATCCGCACCCGCAATCTCGAAGCCGAGCGCCAGGCGCTCGACATCGAGCGCGAGAGCGAGGCGGCGCGGCTAGAGCAGCAGCGCGAGATCGAGATCAAGCGCGCCATGCAGCGCGCCGAGGTCGCCCGCGAGCGTGCGGTCCGCGATACCGAGGCCGAGCAGGCGCAGATCACCTCGCGCGAGGAGATCGAGAAATCGCGCATCGCCAATGAGCGCGCGATCAGCGAGGCGCGCATCGCCTCGGAGAAGGAGATCCGCCAGCAGGAGATCGCCCGCACGCAGGCAGTCGAGGCGGCTGAGATCGCGGCGCGCGAGCAGATCGAGAAGGCGCGCATCGCCAATGAGCAGGCGATCAACGCCGCCCGCATCGCCTCCGAGCGCGAGATCCGGCAGAAGGAGATCGAGCGCACCCGGGTGCTGGAAGCGGCCGAGATCGAGGCGCGCGAGGCGACCGAGAAGGCCCGCATCCTGCAGGAGAGCGCGGTCAACGCCGAGCGTATCGCCCGCGAGCAGGAGGTCCGCAACCGTGAGATCGAGCGCACCCGCACGCTCGACCAGGAGGACATCGCGGCGCGCGAGGCGGTCGAGTCCGCCCGCATCGTCCAGGAGGAGCGCGTCCGCTCCCTTCAGATCGCCCGCAACAAGGCGCTCGACGAAGCCGAGATCGCGGCGCGCGAAGCGGTCGAGAAGGCCCGCATCGCCCAGGAGGACGTGATCACGGCTGACCGGATCGCGCTGGAGCAGCGCAAGCGGCTCCTGGAGATCGGCCGCACCGAGACGGTGGACGCCGCCGAGATCGCCGCTCGGGAGACCGTGGAGAAGGCCCGGATCAGCCAGGAGCGGATCGTCTCGGCCGAGCGCATCCGCCGCGACGAGGAGGTCCGTAATCTCGAGATCGCCCGCAATCAGGCGATCGACACGGCCGAGATCTCGGCGCGCGAGGCGACAGAAGCCGCCCGCATCGCGCAGGAAAAGGTCGTCGCCGCCGAGCGCATCGCCGCCGAGCTTTCGACCAAGGAGCTGGAGATCAAGCGCAATGCCGATCTCGATGCGGCCGAGCTGAAGCGCCGCGATACGGTTGAGCGCCAGCGCATCGCCACCGAGCTCGGGCTGGAGAAGGAGCGGATCGACTCCAGCAAGACCCGCGAGATGCTGCAGATCGCCCAGAAGAAGGCGGTAGAGGTCGCCGAGGAGGAGCGCGCCATCGTGCTCGCGGCGAAGAAGGTCGAGCGTACCGACGCCGACAAGGCGCTGCGCCAGGCCGAGATCACCGCGCGCCAGCAGGTCGAGACCGTCGATATCGCCCGCGAGCAGGCGCTGGAAGCGGTCAGGATCGAGCGCCGCCGCGCGCTGGAGCAGCTGGAGATCGCCCGCAACCAGGCGCTGCAGGAGGCGCAGATCGTCTCGAACGAGGAGATCGAGCGGGCCCGCATCTCCTCCGATCGCGGCCTGGACGAGGCCCGCATCGGCCGTCAGCGCGAACTGCGCAAGCTCGAGATCGGGCGCGAGCGCGAGGTCGAGACGGCCGCCATGGACAAGGCCATCGCCATCTACGCCAAGTCGCTGGAGGAATCGGCGGCGCAGGCCAGTGCCGAGATCGCCCGCGCCAAGGCGGTCGAGGCCGAGGAGAAGGTCAAGACCGTCCGCGAGAGCGAGAGCGCGCAGCGGCGCAAGACCGTCGAGATCCTGCTCGCCGAGAAGGCGGCCGAGGAAGCGCGCATCGCAGCCGAGGCCGAGAAGGTGCGCCGCGCCGTCGAGGCCGAAGCGCAGAAGCTGCTCTACGAGGCCGAGAACGTGCTCAGCGACGGCGCCCGCTACGGGCTGTTCCGGCGCCGCCTGCTCGACAAGATCGAGGGCATCGTGCGCGAGAGCGTCAAGCCGATGGAGAAGATCGAGGGCATCCGCATCCTCCATGTCGACGGGCTCGCCGGCGGAACGGGAGCGAGCGGAGCTGGCGGCGCAGCGCGCTCGCCCACCGACGAGGTGATCGAGTCGGCGCTGCGCTATCGCGTCCAGGCGCCGATGATCGACCAGGTGCTGAAGGAGATCGGCATCGAGGGCGGCAATCTCGCCAAGATGGGCGGGTTGATGCGCGAGGCCTCCGACATGCAGCGCGTCGCCAAGGAAGCGCAGCCGGCCAAGCCGAAGGATGGCGGCGATCCGGCCCCGGATGGCGGCGGCGGCCGCTCCGGCTCCGGCAAGAAGTCGTGAGGCGCTGAGCGATGGCCCGCGTCTACGTTTCCAGCGTCATCGCCGCTCCGGCCGCCAAGGTCTGGGCCCGGGTGCGCGACTTCAACGGCCTGCCGAACTGGCATCCCCGCATCGCCGAGAGCCGGATCGAGAACGGCGAGCCCGCCGACAAGGTCGGCTGCATCCGCGCCTTCTCGCTACGCAGCGGCGACCGCTTGCGCGAGCAGCTGCTCGGCCTCTCCGACTACGACATGTTCTGCACCTATTCGATCCTGGATTCGCCGATGCCGCTGACCAATTACGTCGCGACGCTCAGGCTGACGCCGATCACCGACCAGGAGCGGACCTTCATCGAATGGTCGGCCGATTTCGACTGCGCGCCCGACAAGGAGGCCGAGCTCGTCGCCGGCATCGGCACCAATGTCTTCCAGGGCGGCTTCGACGCCCTCAAGCGCGCCTTCGGGGGATAGCAATGCCCCATGTGGTCCGCAGCACGATCATAGATGCGCCGGTGGACCGGCTCTGGTCGGTCCTGCGCGACTTCAACGGGCATGACCGCTGGCACCCGATCGTGGCGCGCAGCGAGATCGAGCGCGCCTATCCGTCAGATCGCGTCGGCTGCATCAGGCGCTTCCTGCTGCGCGATGGCAGCGAGTTGCGCGAGCAATTGCTGACCCTCTCCGACCTCGAAATGACCTTCAGCTACTGCCTGCTCGATACGCCGATCCCGCTGTTCAACTATGTCGCCCATGTCCGTTTGCTGCCGGTGACCGACGGCAATCGCAGCTTCTGGCATTGGGAGAGCCGCTTCACCACGCCGCCCGGACGGGAAGCCGAGCTGGCGCAACTGGTCGGCGACGAGGTCTACACCAACGGCATCGAGGCGGTGCGCCGCCTGCCCGCGATCGTCGGCGAGGAGGCCTGACATGCTCGACTTGCGAACCTGCGCCAGCCTGTCGGAAGCCGCCGGCATCCTCTCCGGCGACCGTCATGCGCTCCTGATCGGCGGCGGCACGCTGGTGATGCGCGACGTCAATGAGGGCAGGCTGACCGAGGGCACGCTGGTGCGCGTCACCGATCCGGCCTTCCACCAGATGAGCACGGGTGGCGCCCGCGTCGAGCTCGGCGCCGGCGTGACCATGGCGATGGTGCTGGCCAATCGCGACCTCGCCTGCCTGCACGCCGCGGCGCGCGCCATCGGCGGGCCGGCAGTCCGGACGATGGCGACGATCGGCGGCAATCTCTTCGCCACCGCGCCCTATGGCGACTTCACCGTCGCTTTGCTGGCGCTCGATGCGCAGGTCATCATCCAATCCGGCTATGGCTCGGGCCGGGCGGTGCCGCTCGAGGATTTCCTCAGCGCCCGCGAGCGCGGCGGCCAGGGACTGGTGACGGCGGTGCAGTTCACCCGCCCGCAGAACCCGGCCGAGTTCCATTTCCGCAAGATCAGCCGGGTGAAGCCGAAGGGCATCTCGGTACTCTCGATCGCGGCGCATCTGCCGCTTTCGGGCGGCCGCGTCACGCAGGCGCGCGTCGCCTATGGCGCGATGGCGCCGACCCCGATCCGCGCCCGCGGCGTCGAGCGCGCGCTCGACGGCAAGCCCCTCGACCAGTCGGCGATCCAGGCGGCGAAGCAGGCGGCGCTCGAAGGCTGCCGCCCGGTGACCGACGCGATCGCGAGCGAGTGGTACCGGCGCGAGATCCTCCCCGTCCATCTCGGCCGGCTGCTCGCCGGCGAGCCGCGCTGAGGAGGCGCCGATGGCCAAACTTCCGGTCCAGTTCCGGCTCAACGGCAGCGATCGTGCCACCTTCGTCGATCCGGCGAGCAATCTGCTCGATACGCTCCGGCGCGGGCTTGGTGATTTCGGCCCGAAATATGGCTGCGGCCAGGGCACCTGCGGCGTCTGCACCGTCCTGGTCGACGGCGAGCCGCAGCTCGCCTGCCTGACGCTCGCGGTGTCCTGCGAGGGGCGCCAGATCGAGACGACGTCCGGCATGGCCGATGGGCCGAACCTGCACCCGCTGCAGGATGCCTTCATGGATCATTTCGCCGCGCAATGCGGCTTCTGCACGCCGGGCATGCTGACCGCAGCGCGAGCGCTGCTGGCGAAGAACCCGCAGCCGAGTCGCGAGGAGGTCGTCGAAGCGATCAGCGGCAATATCTGCCGCTGCACCGGCTACGAGCCGATCATCGCCGCCATCCTCGCCGCGGCGAACGCGCCCGGCGCGCGCCGAGCCTGAGGGAGGTCGCCATGGCAACGATGGAGATGCGCAAGGACCTGTTTGCCGATGAGCGCGACGACAATCTCAACGTCGTCGGCAAGGGCGTACAGCGCCAGGACATGCCGGGCCATGTCACGGCACGCACCCGCTTCTTCGACGATCACGCCTTCGACGGCATGCTGCATCTCAAGGTGGTGCGCAGCCCGCATCACCATGCCCGCATCCGCGCGATCGATACCTCGGCCGCCGAGCGCGCGCCCGGCGTCAAGCGCGTGCTGCGCGGCGCCGACGTCCCCGTCAACAAGAACACGCTGCTCAGCCTGATCAATTTCGGCAAGGACGACGAGCCGTCTCTCGCCGTGAGCAAGGTCAGCTACAAGGGCGAGCCGGTCGTGGCGATCCTCGCCGATAGCGAGGCGCAGGCGCAGGCTGCCTGCAAGCTGGTCAGGGTCGATTACGACCCACTACCGGCGGTGTTCGATGTCGAGGAGACGCTGAAGCCCGGCGCGCCGGTGGTCAACGAGACCTATCCCGGCAACTACTTCGAATATCATGAGCGCTTCGACCATCAGAAGCTGCGCTTCGGCGATGTCGAGCGCGGCTTCGCCAGCGCCGACATCGTGATGGAACATCGCTACCAGATGTCGCCGATCGAGCATGCTCCGACTGAGACCAACGGCTCAATCGCGGCGCCCGAGCAGAACGGCCGCTATCTCGTGCATTCCTGCGCCCAGGGCCTGTTCTTCGCGCTCGGCACCACCGCCAAGATCGTCGACGTCGAGTCGAACCAGCTGCATTTCATCGGCGGCACGGTCGGCGGCGGCTTCGGTGGCAAGGTCGACTCGCTGACCGAGCCGCTCGCCGTGCTCGGCGCCATGCTGACCGGCCGACCGGTGCGCTTCGTGCTCGATCGCGAGGAGGAGATGCTCTACGGCTCGCCGCGCGGGGCCGAGCGCATCTATATCAAGGACGGGCTGATGCGCGACGGGCGCATCGTCGCCCGCCATATCCGCAGCTATTTCGACGCCGGCGCCTATACGCGGCTGTCGAGCTATGCAGCGATCAAGTGCACCGCGCATGTGCCGGGGCCGTACTGGATCCCCAACGTCGCCTCCGACATCTATGTCTCCTACACCAATCGCTGCCCCTCGACCGCGATGCGCGGCTTCGGCGTCACTGCGGTTGATTTCGCGCTGGAGGTCCAGATGGACCGCCTCGCCGAAGCGGCGAACATGGACCCGATGGAGCTGCGTATCCTCAACGCCTACCGCGATGGGGACATGAAGCCTCACCGGCGCGCCGCCAAGAACACGGCACTGGTCGAATGCGTGCAGGTCGCGGCCGAGAAGGCGAACTGGCCGCTCTCCGAGCAGGCGAAGCGGGCGTCTTCGCTGCTCGGCGGTGGCGTCGGCGAGCGCTCGCAGATCCCGGCGACGCAGCTCGACGCCCGCGGCCAGATTGGCCGGCCCGACTCGCGCAATGGGCCGGCGACGCAGGCGCTGCCGGCCGGCGCAACCCGGATCGCGCCGAGCAAGCAGCCGGTGATGGAAGGCGCGCGCGACGGCCGCGCCACGCCGACGCAGGTGCCGCGCTACGAGCCGCAACGGCCGGCTGCACCGCCGCCGCCACCAGCCTACCAGCCTGCGCCGCCGCCCTATCAGCCGCCCGGTTCGTATTCGCCGCCGCCCGCCTATCAACCGGCTAGCCCGCCGCCTGCTCCGCCTCCGCCGGCGGCGCCGGCACAGCCGCAGCACGGCGCGGTGCGGTTCTCGTCGGTCTTCGGCACGAGGAGGCGCTGAGATGGCCCGTCACGAAGGCCGCGGCATGGCCTCGGTCAATTATCCGATCGGCATGAACCTTGGCGGCGATCCGAGCCAGGCGCTGATCCATTCCAATCCGGACGGCAAGTTCACCGTCGCGCTCTCGGCGATCGATCTCGGCCAGGGCATGAAGCAGGTCTCGCGCCAGATCGCGGCCGAGACGCTCGGCGTTCCCGTCGAGGACGTCTATGTCGACACCGCCGACAGCGACACCGGCCCGCATGACATGGGCTCCTTCGCCTCGCGCGGCACGCACCGCATGGGCAACGCCATCATCGTCGCCGCCCGCGAGGCGCGCGGCGTCCTGCTCGAAGCGGCGGCAGAAGAGCTCGAGGTCAACGCCGCCGACCTCGTCACCGACGGGCGCGGCAACATCCATGTTCGCGGCGCGCCCTCGCGCAGCATCACGGTCAAGGCGACTGCACAGGCGGCGCAGTTCAAGCAGGGCAAGACCATCGCCGGCCGCGGCATCTTCCTGATCCCGCTGTCGGCCGTCGATGCCGAGACCGGCGAGATGAACCCGAACACCGCCTTCGCCCATGCCTGCCTCGTCGCCGACGTCTCGGTCGACGACGAGACCGGCGAGGTCGAAGTGCTCCGCATGACCAGCGCCTATGAGCTCGGCCGCGTCATCAACCCGCGCATGGTCGAGCAGCAGCTCGTCGGCGGCGCCTGGATGGGCATCAGCCACGCGCTCTACGAGACGCCGGAGCCCTATTACCCCAATCCGGAACACGGCCCGCGCGACTTCAACGAGTATTTGATGCCGGGGCCGGGCGACATCGCGCCCTATCACGTCACCGTGCTGGAGCGGCCGGCGCCGGACGGGCCGTTCGGCGGCAAGGGGCCAGGCGAGATGTGCGCCAATCCGGTGCTGCCGGCGATAGCAAACGCCGTCTACAACGCCGTCGGCGTCCGGGTCGATGAATTGCCGATTACGCCGGAGAAGATCCTGCGCGGGCTCAAGGCCAATGGCGGCGTCAAGCCCGGCCCGCGGCGAGGCGGCCCGGTGAACTGGCGGTGACCCGATGGCGCTGAGGACGACCGTCGCCGGCATCTCCAGCCCCGAGGACCTCGCAGAGGCCCTGCAGGCGGCAATGTACCTCGCCGATGACGGCATCGCGACGGCCGGCTATCTCTCGCTGGCGCTCGGCAAGCCGCTGCTGCTGGAAGGCGCGCCCGGCGTCGGCAAAACCGAGGCCGCCAAGGCCCTCGCCGGCATCCTCGGGCGCCAGCTCATCCGGCTGCAATGCTTCGAGGGCATCGACGCGGCCGCGGCGCTCTACGAGTGGAACTACCCACGCCAGATGCTCGCCATCCGCCAAGCCAAGGAGGGCGAGCAGCTCGACATCTATCGCGACGATTTCCTGATCGAGCGGCCTATGCTGACAGCGCTGCGGCGGCCGGACCAGGTCGTGCTGCTGATCGACGAGATCGATCGCTCGGACCACGAATTCGAGGCCTTCCTGCTCGAATTCCTCTCGGATTTCTCGATCTCGATCCCTGAACGTGGGACACTGCGCGCGCCCGAGCGACCGGTGGTGATCCTGACCTCGAACCGGACCCGCGAATTGCACGAGGCGCTCAGACGCCGCTGCGTCTACCACTACATCGCCTATCCCGAGCCTGAGCGCGAAGCTGAGATCATCATGCTGCGCTCCTCCGCCGTCGCCGAGAGCACGGCCCGCGCCGTCGTCCATGCCGTGGGGCTGCTGCGGCAGGAGCCGCTCGCCAAGCCGCCGGGCGTCGCCGAGGCGGTCGATTGGGCCGAGGCGGCGACGGCGCTGGCACAGAGCGGCGCCCCCTGGCCGGAGGCCTTTCGCCGCTCGCTCGGCGCCGCGATCAAGGACGAGGAAGATCTCGCTCACTTACGCCCGCGCCTGCCGCTCTTCATTCCGGGGCTGGCGGCATGATCGCGCCCCTGCCTCCTGCCATCAGGCTCTTCGTCGCCTTCCCAACGCTGCTGCGCGAGCACGGCATCGCCGTCGCGCCGGAGCAGACGACCAGCTTCCTGATGGCGGTCGAGTTGCTCGGCCCGCGCAGCGTGGAACATGTCCGCAAGGCCGCGATCGCCACGCTCGCGCCCCATCCGGAGCAGCGCGCGCTCTTCGATGCGCTGTTCGACATGCACTTCCTCGGCGGCGCGCTCGCCGAGCCCGGCGACGATGATTTCGCGCCGGACGAGGACATCTCGGTCCAGGAGGACACCGGCTCGCGCGAGGTGCTGATCGGCGAGGAGGTCAACGAAACCGGCCAGGCCGCGACGGGCGCCGAAGCCTTGTCTGTCCGCCAGCTGAAGACGCTCGACGACAGCGAGACCTTGCGCCGCTTCGGCCGGGCGCTGCCGGCCGCCCTGCCGCGTCGGCGCGGCTATCGGCACCGGGCTGCGCGGCGCGGACCGATGGTCGATCTCGCCCGCAGCCTCAAGGACGCGATCCGCCATGATGGCGAGATGATGAGCCTGAAGCGACTCCGGCGCGTGACGCGGCCCCGGCCGATCCTGCTGCTGATCGACGTTTCCGGCTCGATGAAGCAGCGCAGCGACGCCAATCTCGCTCTGGCGCACACCATCGTCCACGCCACCCGGCAGGTCGAGGTCTTCACCTTCGGCACCCGCCTCACCCGCGTGACGCGGGCGCTCAGGCGCAAGCGCCGCGAGCAGGCTCTGGCCGAAGCCTCCGGCCTGGTCGCCGACTGGGATGGCGGCACCCGCATCGGCGACGCCTTGCAGGCCTTTCTCGCCGTGCCGCGCTTCGCTTCTTATGCCCGCGGAGCCGTCGTCGTCGTGCTGTCGGACGGTCTCGAACGCGGCGATCCCTCGGCGCTTGTCACAGCGGTCGCGAGGCTGGCCCAGCGCGCCCATCGCATCGACTGGCTGACCCCGCTCGCCGCCGATCCCGGCTACCGGCCCGAAACCGAAGCGCTCCGGCTGATCGCGCCACGTCTCGCCAGCCTTTCGGACGGCGGCAGCACGGCGCGGATCTGCCGGCACATCCTGTCACTCGGAGGCTCGCTGGCGGCATGACCGGTCTCGTCGATTCCCATTTCCACATCTGGCGGCAGGCCGATCTGCCCTGGCTGCTCGGGCCGATGCAGCCGCGCATCTTCGGGCCCTACGAGCCGATCCGGCGCGATTATCCGATCACGGAATATCTCGGCGACTGCCAACCGGCCGGCGTGACTGAAGCCGTCTATGTCCAGGCGAATTGGGCGACCGGCCGCTATCTCGACGAGGTGACTTACGTCTCGCAGGCCTCGGAGGAATCCGGTTTCCCGATCGCCATCGTCGCCTATGCCGACATGCTGGCCGGCGATGTTCGCCCGCAGCTCGACCAGCTCGCGCGCAATGCCCGGGTGCGCGGTGTGCGTATGCAGCTGCACTGGCACGAGAACACGCTCTACCGCTTCGCCAGCGGACCCGACCTCGCCCGTGACCCCAGGGTGGTCGCCAATGTCGGGCGGCTGGCGGAGTACGGCTTCAGCTTCGACCTCCAGGTCTTCGCCGGCCAGATGGCGGGCGCGGCCGAGCTCGCCACCGCTTGCCCGAAAGTGACCTTCGTCCTCCAGCATGCCGGCATGCTCGAGGACCTCTCGTCGGAGGGCATCGCCGCCTGGCGCGAAGGCATGGCGTTGCTGGCGGCGCAGCCCAACATCGTCAGCAAGCTCTCGGGCCTCGGCACTTTCCTGCGCCGCAACGATCCCGGGCAGATCGCCTTCATCATCGGCGAGACGCTTCGTCTGTTCGGGCCCGAGCGCTGCCTGTTCGGCTCCAATTTCCCGATCGAGAAGCTCTGGACGACCTATGCCGAGCTGATCGCCGCGCATCGCGCCGCCGTGCCGCAAGCCGCGCAGGCCGCCGTGTTCAACGAGACTGCGAGGCGGGTCTACCGTCTCGGCCAATAATCAAGGGGAGGACGTTCATGGCCCTCGAAATCAAGATCCTCGACTATGGCGATATCGAGCTGGAATCGAGCTTCCTCGTGCTCGGCCGCGATTGCGGCCGCACCCGCCGCGTGCCGACCTATGGCTTCCTGATCCTCGGCGGGCCCTGGCCGGTGGTCGTCGACACCGGCTACCGCCACAACCAGATCATGGAGAGCCTCGGCATGCGCGGCCTCCAGTTCCACGAGAATATGATCGAGAACCAGCTCGCCAAGCACGGCGTGCGGATGGGCGATGTGCGCTATGTCATGCACACCCATCTCCATATCGACCATGCCGGGAAGGACGAGCTCTTCCCGATGAACACCACGGTGCTCGTCAACCGGCGCGAGCTCGAATACTCGGTCTCCGGGTTGATGCACCCGCAATATCCGGCGCCCGACATCAAGCACCTGATCGACCGCCTGCACACGCGCGACGCGCTGCGCTTCGAGGACCTCGAACTATCCGGGATGATCGAGCTCTTCCCCGGCTGCTATCTCGAAGCCGCCGGCGCCCATACCGAAGGCTCGATGAACGTCCATGTCGATACGAACGAGGGGCGCGCCATCATCTGCGGCGACGTGATCTACGATTTCAACGACCAGATCGTCTCGCCCTTCCACGAGCTGCACGCCAACGAGCCGCGCACCACCGGCAATCACGGCGTCTCCAAGCGCGAGGAGAAGGCAGCGATCAAGAAGCTGCTCGCCAACGGCGCCTTCCTGCTGCCGGTCCATGACAAGCCGGCCAAGATCGCCCATGGCCAGGTCGTCGGCCGCATGGACATGGCGGTGCCCGGCCCGGTCGTGCAGTCGTTGCCGGCCCGCAACTGGTTCGCGGCCTGACGGGGCCCCCAGCATGACCACGCATCTTGCCGTCCGGCCCGGTTTCGCCGACCTGATCGACCTCTGGGCGCCGGTCCGCCAGCTCGGCAGCGGTTTCGAGTTCTGCGAGGGCCCGATCTGGCATCCGCAGGAGCAGCATCTGCTGTTCTCGGACATGCCTGGCGATGTCCGGCGCCGCTGGGATGGGAATGGCGTGCGCGAGGTCAGGCGGCCGGCGAACAAATGCAACGGCATGACCTATGATGCGGCGCTCGACCTGATCGTCTGCGAGCACGCGACCTCGTCGCTGGTGCGCGAGCGCACGGACGGTAAGCGCGAGGTCATCGCCTCGCATTTCGAGGGGATGGAGCTCAACAGCCCGAACGACGTCGTCGTGAAGTCGGACGGGTCGATCTATTTCTCCGATCCCTGGTATGGCCGCATGCCGATCTTCGGCGTCGAGCGGCCACGCCAGCTCGGCTTCCAGGGCGTCTATCGCATACCCCCCGAAGGCGGAGCGCCGCAGCTCATGGTCGACCGCTATCTCTTCGACCAGCCGAACGGGCTCTGCTTCTGCCCCACGGAAGACCGGCTCTTCGTCAACGACACCGTCCAGCACAATATCCGCGTCTTCGACATCAAGTCGGATGGTCGGCTCGGCTCCGGCCGCATCTTCGCCTCCGGCATCGTCGGCTCCGAGCCGGGCGTCCCCGACGGGATGAAATGCGATGCGCAGGGCAATATCTGGGTCACCGGTCCCGGCGGCGTCTGGATCTACACGATCAAGGGCGAGCTGATCGGCAAGCTGCGCGTGCCCGAGTTGGTTGGCAACCTGACCTGGGGCGGACCTGACTGGCGCACGCTCTTCCTCACCGCGAGCCATTCGCTCTATGCGGTCGAGACCAAGGTCGGGCCGCGCATCGAGCCCTATATGAAGGCAGGTAGCGCCGGCGCGGAGCGGTCGAGCCTCGCCGCCGCAGCGACAGAACGGCCAGCAGCAGACGCCAAACCCGCCGCCTCCATCTCGACCAGCGGTGTGAAGAAGGCCGCCGCCGGCTACCGGCTCGACCCGTCACGCTGCGCCCTGATCATCCAGGACATGCAGAACGATGTCGTCATGGAGGGTGGCGCCTTCGCCTCTTCCGGCTCGCCGGAGCATTGCCGACAGCAGAACGCCATCGCCAACGGCGCACGCCTGGCACAGGCGGCTCGCGCACGAGGCATCCCGGTGATCCATGTCTGGTTCATCGTCGATGCCGGCGCGCCCGGCGTGACGATGAACGCGCCGCTGTTCGAGGGGCTCGCCGATGCCAAGGCGCTGGTGCGCGGCACCTGGGGGGCGGCGCCCGTGCCGGGCCTGGAGGCGCAGAACGGTGACCACATCGTCGAGAAGCAGCGCATGAGCGCCTGGGAGGGCACGCGGCTGGAGACGGTGCTCAGGGCGCTGGGCCGCGACATCGTCATCGTCACCGGTGCTTGGACCAACATGTCGATCGAGCACACCGCCCGCACCGGCGCCGACAAGGGCTATTTCATGGTCGTGCCGGAAGATGCCTGCTCGACGATGAACGCCGAATGGCACATCGCCTCGGTCAACTATGCCTTGCAGAACGTGTGCGTCGTGACCGACGTCGACGCTGTGCTCGCCGCGACGGACAGCCGCACCTAGCGAAGTCACCACCTCCTGACAGTTCGGGCTGTTCAGGTTCGCACGCCGGCGTTGTCCTTCGCGCGCCGCGCGGTGTCCGCATGATATGTCCAGCGCCAAGCGATCTGCGCCCACATGAGAAACCGCCCATTCCTGCAAAACGATTGGAGCCGCGCGGAGCTGGTCTCACTCCCAGCGATCCCAATAGGGCGGATCGCCGAAGCTGTGCTGCAGGCTCTCGGCCAAAGCCTGAATCTTCGCCGCTGCGCCATGGTCGCGTGCATAGGTCAGGAACAGCTCCGCCCCCTCGCTCTCGGCGCCGACATCGAGTGGGACCAGGGCGCCGTCCTTGATGCTTTCATGGATGAAGAAGGTCGGGAGTTGCGTGATCCCCAGGCCCGCGATCGCCGCATCCCGCATGACGATGCCGTTGTTGACCCGCAGCGCGGCTTTCGGCCGGATGACCGACCAGCCACTCTGCGTCGAGAACCGCCAGTCGCCCTCGCGGTTGGCATAGAGAATGCCGCGATGCTGGGCGAGCTCGGCCAGCGAGCGCGGCGTGCCATGCTCCCTGAGATAGGCCGGCGCGGCGACCAGTAGCCGGCGACTGACGGCCAGCCGCTTGGCGATCTGCCGGGTGTCGCCGACCGCACCGTGCCTGAGCACCGCGTCGAAGCCTTCGGCCGCGGCATCGACGAAACGATCGTCGAGCTCGAGCGAGACGTCGATCTCGCGATGCTCCCTGAGGAAGTTGTTCAGCGCCGGGGCGAGATGCAGAATGCCGAAGCTGACCGGAGCCGATAGCCGGAGCGGGCCCGCCAATGTGCCGCTATGTGCCGCTAGCTCCGCCGCGGCTTCTTCGGTCTCGCGCATGATGCGTTGTGCGCGTGGCAGGAACATGCGGCCGTTCTCGGTCAACGAGAGCTTGCGGGTCGTGCGCTGGATCAGCCGCGTAGCGAGGGTGCGCTCCAGTTCGGCCAGACGCTCGCTGACCACGGATTTGGCGAGGTCGAGGCGCCGGGACGCGGCGCTGATCGATCCGGCTTCTGCGGTGGCGACAAAGGCGGCGATCCCGTCGATCTTCATCATCGTTCGGTAATTCCGGCGGCCGATTTCGGAGTCATCCGGCTAGTTCGAACAATGCCTGAAGCGCATCTTCCGGTCCAGAAGGCACGCCACGGGGTGCTGCCGAATGTCTGGAGATAAAGATCATGACTGATTTCACGGGCAAGAACGTGCTGGTCCTCGGCGGCAGCCGCGGCATCGGTGCGGCCATGGTGAAGCGTTTCGCCAAGGGCGGCGGCAAGGTCGCCTTCACCTATGCTGGCTCGAAGGATGCGGCGACTGCGCTGGCGACCGAAACCGGCGCCGAAGCGGTCCGGGCCGACAGCGCCAACCGGGACGAGCTGATCCAGACGGTCGCCGGCCGCGGCGCGTTGGATGTAATCGTCATCAATGCCGGCACGCTGGTGCTGGGCGATCCTCTGACGCTCGATTCCAGCGAGGTCGACCGAATGATCGACGTCAATGTCCGGGCTCCCTACCACGCCTCCGTCGAGGCGGCGCGGCGGATGAACGCCAATGGCCGGATCATCGTGATCGGGTCGGTCAATGGCGACCGGATGCCGTTTGCCGGCGGCGCCGCCTACGCGCTGACCAAGTCGGCGATGCAAGGCATGGTCCGCGGCCTCGCGCGCGACTTCGGCGACCGCGGCATCACCGTGAACAGCATCCAGCCCGGCCCGACCGACAGCGACATGAACCCGGCGCAAGGGCCGATGGCGACGACGATGCACGGCTTCATGGCGATCAAGCGCCATGCACGCGCCGAGGAGATCGCCGAGCTCGCGGCCTATATCGCCGGCCCTCACGGCGCGATGATCACCGGCTCGATGCAGACCATCGACGGCGGCTTCGGAGCTTGAGCGGAGGGCCCTCTACAGCGGTCATCGCCTCTCGACGTGAGCGGGCGGAGCGTGCCAGATTGCCCATAGGGAGCGGCTGGGCTCCTTTCTTCATTTGGTTCGCTGCATGCATCGCCGCTCCCTCCTGGCTGCCCTGGCAACGTGCGGTCTTGCGATATCGGGACGGGCGGCCCTCTCGGCGGAGCCCGTGAGGCGGGTTTCGATCATAGTCGGGGTGCCGCTCGACAACCCAGTCGTGAGCGCGCGGATCGCCGAGCTGTATCGGCTGCTCGGCGAGCGAGGGTGGATTGACGGCAAAAATCTTCGCGTCAGTTGGAGATACCGGGGCGCCAGCGGAGCCGAACTCGCGCGGGCCGCCGCCGAAGTGGTCCGCGAGGCACCGGACATCATCGTCGTCGGTTCCAGCGCCGAGACCGCGGCGGTGCTGGCCGAGACCCGGCGGATCCCGGTGCTGTTCTCGACGGCCTCCGACCCTGTCGGCAGCGGCTTTGTGCGCTCGCTCGAGCGTCCCGACGGCAACGCCACCGGCTTCAGCAACAACGACCCGGCCATGGCGGAGAAATGGGTCGAGCTGCTGACCGAGATCGCGCCGGCGACGCGCCGCATCGGCGTGGTCTTCAATCCTGCCTCGACACCGGCTGCCGGCACGACCTATCTCGCGCGCCTGCAGGCGACCACGCCAGCCGACGGACCGGCGTTCGAGACCATCCATGTGACGGAACCCTCTGCCATAGACGGCGCGATCGCAGGCTTCGCCGGCAAGGGAGCAGGCGGGGGGCTGGTCTTCCTGCCGGACAGCTTCACCTTCCGTAATGCCGCGCTTTGCGCCGCCGCCGCCGCGCGCCTGGCCCTGCCCGCGGTCTACCCGTTCGACACCTTCACCCTGCAGGGCGGGCTGATGTCCTATGCCGGTGCGCGGGAGGAGACGGCCGAGATGGTCGCCTCCTATATCGACCTGATCCTGCGCGGAGCCGATGTCGCCGAACTGCCGGTGCAGTTCTCGCGCAGCTTCGAGCTGGTCATCAACGAAAAGGCCGCAGCGGCCCTCGGCTTGAGCCTGCCGGCCTCGCTGCGGATTCGCGCGCAACGGATCCTGTCGTGACGTCAGGCGACATGGCCGAGCAGAGCCTCCCGCTGCGCCGACGTGGCAAACTCGCCCGTAAATACGCGCTCTTCGTCGGTCTTGCGATCGGCCTCGTGCTCGGGCTCAACACGGCGATCGCGACCTTCTTTGCGTTCTCGGACCAGCGGGCGCTCCTGGTTCGGGTCCAGCAGGAGCAGGCCAGGGCGGCCGCCCAGAAGATCGGCGCCTTCGTCACCGAGATCATGGACCATCTCGACTGGGCCTCGCAAAGCGGCGCCAGCAGCAACTCGTCCGAGGAACGTCGGCTCGATGGCCTGCGGCTGATGCGGCAGGTTCCGGCCGTGCTGGAGCTGCGCCTGATCGATCCGGCGGGGCGCGAGCAGCTCTTCCTGTCGCGCTATGCGCGGGACCGCGCAGATGGCGGCACTGACTGGTCGGCTGATCCAGGTTTCCAGGCAGCCCAGGCGCGGGGCAGCTTCCATGGCGAGGTCGAATTCCGGCGTGGCTCGGAACCGCATATGGTCCTGCTCAGGCGAGCGGCCTCCCCGCCGCATTGGACAGCGCGTGCGACCGTCAATCTCGTCTTTATCCGGGAGCTGGTGTCCCGGCTCAAGGTCGGTGAGGCCGGACGCGCCTATATCGTCACCCGCTCGGGCCGGCTGATCGCGCATCCCGACCTGCGCTTCGTGCTGCGCAACACCAATCTGGCTGCGCTCGTGAACGCACACGAAGCCGCCGGTGCGGCCAGGGCCGGGCTTTCGGTGACAGATATCGAGGGGCGACGCGTCCTGTCCGTCATGACCCCCGTCCCGGACCTCGACTGGAACGTGGTCATCGACCTGCCGGAAAGCGAGGCTTTCGCGCCGATCCATGCCTCGATCCTGCGCTCGCTGATGCTGCTCCTGCTGACACTGCTCGTCGCCGTGCTGGCTGGCATCATGATCAGCCGCAGGCTCGTCGCACCGATCAAAGTCCTGGACGAGGGTGCGGCGCGGATCGGCCGGGGCGAGCTCGACGCGCGGATCGCGATCCACACCGGCGACGAACTGCAGGAACTGGGGGAGCAGTTCAATGTGATGGCCGAGCGCCTCGCGGAAAGCCGCGCCGTCCTGGAGGACAAGGTCGCCGAGCGCACCGCGGCGCTGGAACAGGCCTTGCGGCTTGCCTCCGCCGGGCAGAAGGCGGCGGAGGAGGCGACGCGGGCGAAGTCCCGCTTCCTGGCGGTGGTCGGACATGACATCCGCACACCGCTCTCAGGTGTCCTTGGCGTGCTCGAGCTGATCGATCGGCGCCGCCTCAGCCAACGCGATCGCCGCCTCGTCGACATGGCCGCGACCTCGGGCGAGGCGCTGGTCGACCTCGCCAATGCGACGCTCGACCTGTCGCGGCTGGAGGCCGGGACCGAGAGCCTCGATCGGCGCGATTTCGATCTCGGTGCGCTCCTCGCTGCCGCGGCGGCGCTTATGCGTCCACTGGCGGAGCAGAAGGGGCTCGCTCTGACGCTGCGCCCGCCATCGGAGGGGCTGCGCCTACATGGCGACGCCGGCAAGATTCACCGCATCCTGATCAACCTGCTGCGCAATGCGATCAGCTTCACGGAACGGGGTGAAGTGGAGCTTGCCGCCGAGCTGCAGCGCGTGCCCTCCGATAAGAGTTTTGAGCTGTGGCTCGAGGTGCGTGACACCGGCATCGGCATCGACCGGGCGATGCAGCGCCAGATCTTCCGGGATTTCGTGCAGGTCGACCCGGAAACGGGGCGACGCAATGGCGGCGTCGGGCTCGGCCTGGCGATTTGCAGCAAGCTGGCGGAACTGATGGGCGGTTCGATTTCCGTCGTCAGTGCCAAGGGGCAGGGCAGTACTTTTTCGGTCAGGCTGCCGGTGGCCGCAGCCAAGGCCGCGGCTCGGCCGGGGGACGTGGCGGCGGGACAATTGCAGACGATCCTTGTGGTCGACGATGATCCGGTGACCCGCGAGGTCGCCCGGCTCATGGTCGGCAAGGCCGGCCACAAGGTGCAGGCCGCAGCTTCCGGCGAGGCGGCCCTCAAGACGTTGCGCAAGCGCAGCTTCGATCTCGTGCTGCTCGACATGCACATGACCGGGATCGACGGCATCGAGACCACTCTGGCGATCCGCGCGCTGCCCGGCATCGTGCAGCCCCGCATCGTCGCGCTGACGGCGGACGTTTCGCCGGAGACGACGCGGCGCATGCGCGCGGCGGGGCTGACCACGATCCTGTCGAAGCCGATCACTTCGGTGGCTCTCCTGCAGGTGATCGGGCGCGGCGGCAATCGTTCCAGCCGGAGCCGGGCCGTCGCCCTCTCGGCCGAGCAGCCCGTCGACGCCGCATTCTTCCGGACGCAGCGCGGCCTGATCGGCCACGAGCGCACGCGGCAGCTCGTGGCGCTCTTCGCGAGCGTCTCCGAGGCGATTCTGATGGAGATGCAGGCCGCCCTGCCGACCTCGGACCGGATCGAGCTGAAACGCCTGGCGCATCAATTGGCGAGCTCGGCCGGTGCGGTTGGCCTCGGGCAGGTCTTCGCGCTTGCCAGCACGTTCGAACGCGACGCTGCGAGCGCGGATCAGGAGGCGCTTGCGGCCGCAGTCGAGGGGCTCAGGCTGGCCCGTGGCGATGCCCTTGCGGCCCTGGCTGGCTTGGAAGACAAGGCGCCTGTTGCGGCGGGAGTCGCCTAGACGTCTCTTTCGACAGGCACGCCGATCTTGTAGCCCCTGCCGCTGACGGTCGCGATGATCCCAGATTTGGCGGTGTCGCCCAGCTTTTTCCGCAGGCGCGCGACCAAGGCGTCGACGCTGCGCGCGTCGACATCGGTGAAGCGGTTGCTGATGACCTCGATCAGGTAGTCGCGGCTCAGGGGATAGCCGTCGCTCTCGATCAGTGCGGCCAGCAGGTCGAACTCGCCTCTCGTCAGGCGCATCGGCTCGCCATCGTTCGTCGCGAGCTCGCGGCGCAGCAGGTCGATCGTGAACGGGCCGAAGGTGGCGACGGTGTTGCGGCGCGCCGTGTCGCGCTCGATCCGGCGGCGGCGCAGCAAAGAACGGGCCCTGGCGAGAAGGTCGCGCAGATCGACAGGCTTGGTGACGTAGTGATCGCCGGCGAGTTCGAGCCCGACGATGCGGTCGACATCGGCGTCGCGCCGGGTCACGAAGATGATGCCGGCATCGGAGACCGACTGGAGCTCCCGGGCGAGCTCGAAGCCATCACCATCGGGCAGGACGACATCGATGAAGATCAGCTCCGGCTTGAAGCGTCGCACCGCCTGCCGGGCCTGGACGATGGTCTCGGCTTCCTCGACCTGGAAGCCCTGGTCGGTGAAATAGCCGGCGATGACCGTACGGGTGACGGGATCATCCTCGACGATCACGAGCCGGTCGCGGATCGCATCCATCAGCTCTGCTTTCCCCGGTCGGCGCTCCGATTCTGCGCGATTCGGCCGAGCGGACGATTCAGCAGGTATCGCTGCGCCGCAAGCGATCGAGAGCCCGATTGTTGACCGCTGTTCACCGTGCAGTCAAAGCCCGGCGGGCTATCCACCGCTCCATCTGCAAACGATGGACGAAAAGATCACCAGGCCGGTGTGCCGGCCTGGTGTTGTTGGAGCGCGCTCAGATCACGCGGCGCGGGTCGAGCGCGTCGCGCAGGCCGTCGCCGATGAAGTTGATCGACAGCACGGTCAGGAAGATCGCCGCGCCCGGGAACAGCGCCCAATGCGGGGCGCTGTCGAGATGATCCTTGGCGTCGAAGAGCAGGCGCCCCCAGGTCGGGATATCCGGCGGGAAGCCGAGGCCGAGGAAGGAGAGCGTCGATTCCGCGATGATCGCCGAGGAGACCTCGATCGTCGAGGCGACGATGACCGGGCCGACCGCATTGGGCAGGATGTGGCGCGTCATCTGGCGGAACTTGGTGGCGCCCTGGGCCTTGGCGGCCTCGACGAACTCCTTCTCGCGCAGCGACAGGAACTGCGCCCGCACCAGCCGCGCGACCGGCATCCAGCGCAGGCCGCCGATGACGACGACGATCAGGATGAAGACGCCGCCCTCGACGCCGAAGACCGCCTTGAGCTGCTCGCGGAACAGGTAGATCACCAGAAGCAGCAGCGGCAGCTGCGGCAGCGACAGGAACAGGTCCGTCACCCACATCAGCACGGGGTCGGCGACCTTGCGCGACATGCCGGCCGTGGCGCCGATCACGACGCCGACCGTGGTCGCGACCACCATCGCGGCGAGGCCGACGGCGAGCGAGATGCGCCCGCCATACATCATCCGCGCCAGGATATCCTGACCGAGATCGTCGGTGCCGAAGGGATGCGCCAGCGACGGGCCCTGCAGCGTTGCCGAGAAGTCGATGTCGTTGATCGGGATGGTCCAGATCCACGGGCCGACGACGACGCCGAGGATCAGCGAGACGAGGATGATTGTACTCGCCATGGCGAGCTTGTGGCGGCGGAAGCGCCGCCAGGTTTCACGGCCGGGCGAGACCGATACGGTCGCGGCGGCCACTGCGGCAACGGCCGGATCAGCCGAAGGAGATGCGAGGGTCGAGCCAGCCATAGAGCAGGTCCGCAATGAGGTTGAAGAGGACGACCAGGCAGGCGAAGACGAAGGTCACGGCCATGATCACGGGGGTGTCGTTGGCGAGGATCGCGTCGATCAGCAGCGAGCCGATGCCGGGGATTCGGAAGATCTGCTCGGTGACGATGGCGCCGCCGAAGACCGCCGGCATCTGCAGCGCGACCAGGGTGACGACCGGGATCAGCGCGTTGCGGGTGATGTGCCGCAGCGTGACGGTCTTCTCGCCGAGACCCTTGGCGCGCGCCGTGGTGACGTAATCCAGCCGGATCACGTCGAGCACGGCCGAGCGGACATAGCGCGTATAGGACGCCGCCTGGAACAGGCCGAGCACCGTGATCGGCATGATCGCCTGGCGGAACATCTCCCAATACCAGCGCCAGCCGCTCGCGGCGATGTCGGAGCGGTAGACGAAGGGGAACCAGTCGAGCTTGATCGAGAACAAGAGGATCAGCAGCAGGCCGGTGAAGAAGGTCGGCAGCGAGAAGCCGACGAAGGCCAGCGTGTTGGCGATCTGGTCGAAGACCGAATAGGGCCGCGTCGCCGCATAGATGCCGACCGGCAGCGCAATGCACAGCGCCAGGATCTGCGAGGTGCCCACGACGAAGAGGGTGGTCGGCACGCGCTGCAGGATCAGGTCGTCGACATTGATCCGACTGGCGAAGGAGAAGCCCCAGTCGCCCTGCGCCATGGCCGAGAGCCAGCGCAGATAGCGCACCATGATCGGGTCGTTGAGGCCGAAGCTGGCGCGCAGGGCCTCGCGCACCTCGGGCGGGACGTTGGGATTGGTCGCCATCTCCGAGAATGGATCGCCCGGCGCCAGCGCCAGGACCGTGAACAGGATCAGGCTGATGCCGAGCAGGCTCGGTATGGCGATCAGCAATCGCCGCAGAAGATAAGTCGCCATCAAGGGTTCCCGTGAAGCGGGGTGTCGCTAAGGCGAGCCGCACGGGCTGATAGCGAGGAAACGCTACTGGACCGAGGCAGCTCGCGAGGAAGCGGCAGGAGCCGCTCGCGGATGGCATCAACCATCCGCGAGCGATTTAGCCGGCCTCAGGCGCGATACCAGGCCGCGACGTTCCAGGTGTCGACATCCCAGCCGCTGTGGTCGTGCATCAGATTGGTCACCGAAGCGGCGACGCGGGTGCGCGAAAGCAGCGGCAGGATCACATTGGCTTCACAGAAGATCTCGTTGACCTTGATCAGCAGCGCGGCGCGCTTGGCCGGATCGAGCTCCTTCTGGGCAGCCTTGTAGGCCTTGTCGGCCTCCGGATCGGAATAGCGCGAGACGTTCCGGCCCAGCCATTTGTTCTCCTTGTTGGCGATCTCCCAGGAGACGAACTGGTTGAGGAAGCGTTCCGGATCGGGCTGCGGCTGCGTCGTCGTATACATCTCCATGTCGACATAGAGCTTGGTGTAGGTGTCGGGGTTGGCCACGTCGGAGGAGAAGAACACCGACGCCGTCACCGACTTCAGCTCGAGGTCGATGCCGACCTTCTGGCAGGCCTGCTTGATGATCGCCTGCGTCTTCTGGCGCGGGGCGTTGATCGAGGTCTGGTAGACGTATTTGAGCTTCTTGCCGTCCTTCTCGCGGATGCCGTCCGAGCCCTTCTTGTAGCCGGCGTCGTCGAGGATCTTGTTGGCCTTCTCGACGTTGAACTCGTATTTCAGCTTCTGCGACTTGAACTGCTTGGGCTCGTTGACGAAGCTCGCCGTCGCCGTGCCGCCGCGGCCGTAGATGAACTTCTGGATCGAGTCGCGGTCGATCAGCAGGTTGATCGCCTCGCGCACCTTGGGATCCGACAGGGTCGGATGCTTGGTCTTGCTGCTGGAGCGCTCGCCATCGACCTCGGTCCACGGATCGGTGGTGTTGAGGATGATGAACTCGATGTCGCCCGAGGCGACCGCGCTGACCTTGCCACGGCCGCCGGTCTCCATCTTCTTCAGGACCTCGTCCTCGACCTGCAGGTTCCAGGCGTAGTCGAATTCGCCGGTCTGCAGCACGGCACGCGCCGCCGAGACCGCGTCGCCGCCGCCCTTGACCTCGATCGTGTCGAAATGCGGCTGGTTCTTGACGTGGTAGTCCTCGTTGCGCGTGCCGGTGAGGATGTCGCCCGGCTTGAAGTCGGCGAACTTGTAGGGGCCGGTGCCGACCGGCTTGAGGTTCGCCGGCGCCTCGCGCGACTTGGCGCCCTTGTACTCACCGAAATGGTGCTTCGGCAGGATCTGGCCGACGACGCCGACGAAGGGGTCGGCCCAGAACGGCGTCGGCTCCTTGAAGATCACCTTGACGGTGTGGTCGTCGACCTTCTCGACCTTGATGTTGGTGTAGGAGCCGGTGGTGTAGGCGGCGGTCGCCGGATCGGCAGCGTATTCCCAGGTGAAGACGACGTCGTCGGCGGTGAACGGCTTGCCGTCATGCCATTTGACGCCCTGCTTCAGCTTCCAGGTCACGACGGTGCCATCGGCGGAGAGCCCGCCATTGGCCCGGGTCGGGACCTCGGCCGCGAGCTGCGGGGTGAGGTTGCCCTCCTTGTCCCAGCCGGCCAGCGGCTCGAAGAAGATGCGCCCGGCGATCTGGTCCTTGGTGCCGCTGGCGAAATGCGGGTTCAGCAGCGTCGGAGCCTGCCAGAGCAGAATCTTCAGCGGCCCACCGCCGCCGGCCTTGGTCGGCTTGTACTGCAGCGACGCCTGCGCCATGGCGACGTCGTTCCAGGCCAGGATCTGCGAGGCGATCGGCGCCGTGATGCCGACGGCAGCCAGTCTGCGAATGAAGGAGCGACGGGAGATCGCGCCATCCTTCACGTTCTCGATCAAGCTGCTCAGCTTACGCTCGTCCATTACAATCCCCTGTTTTAGCTGGCCTATTATGAGATGGCCCGGGCGGAGCCTAATGCATGAGCGGCTCCGCGGCTATGCCCTGTTTTAGCGGCTAACATGTCATGCGCGGCACCTTGAGGGCGAGGCGCACAGCCACTCCAGCCGAGGACAGGTATGATCCGCCGCATGAAACAGGATTGAAAGCGTCCGGGCGATACCCGAAAGCTCATCGACGCCGACAGTCGGCTTAGGGATGTCGGGAGGAGACCTGACCCGATGAGGGTGGACGTCCTTGGGCTACAGGCCTTCGTCAGCATCGCCGAGCGCGGCAGCTTCCGCGCGGCCGCCTCGCATCTCAACCTGTCGCAGACGGCGCTCAGCCACCGCATCCGCAAGCTGGAGGAGTCGCTGGGAACGCCGCTCTTCCTGCGCACGACGCGTCAGGTCTCGCTGACCGCGGCCGGCACGACGCTGCTGCCGCGGGCAAGGCGCATCTTCGAAGACCTCGGCTTCGCCATCAACGAGGTCCGGGTCGAGCTGCGCGAGGGCGACGAGCAGGTCTCGCTCGGCTGCCTGCCGACGGTCGCTGCCCATTGCATGCCGGCGGTGATTGCCGCCTTCGCCACGCGCCATCCCGGCGTCGGCGTCAGGATCCACGACAACTCCGCCTCCGAGATCGCCGACAAGGTCCAGTCGGGCGAGGCCGAGTTCGGCGTCACCATTGTCGCCGCCAATCGCTTCGATCTGGAGCTGAAGCCGGTCGTCAAGGAGCCCTTCGTGCTGGTCAGCCATCGCTCGATGCCGCTGGCGCAAGCGGCTTCTCTGACCTGGGCGCAGTTGCAGGACGAGCCGCTGGTGCGGATCAGCGCAGAGACCGGCAACCGCATCCTGATCGACGATGCGCTCGGCGCAAGGCGCGAGAGCCTGACCTGGCGCTACGAGGTCCAGCGCGTCGTCACCGCGGTTAGCCTGGTGCGTTCGCGCATCGGCTATGCGGTGGTGCCGCAGCTTTCGCTCGATGTCGTCGATGCTGGGGAGCTTGTCGCCGTTCCCCTGCGCTCGCCGGCTGTGACCCGCACGCTCGGCATCATCACGCGCAAATCAGTGCCGCTGCGCCCGGTGACGCGTGACCTGATCGCGCTGCTGAGCCAGGCGCTGAGGCGCAGCATCGCGCCGCGGCGGGATGAAGAAAAGTAATCAATCGCTGCATTCTTATCATTTGATGGCAGAATGGCTTTGGCCGAACCTCGCGGCGGGACGAAACGCGCGAGGAGAGGCCAGCAATGGCAGGCGCCAACACGGCAGCGATCGCCTTCATCGGCTTCGGCGAGGTCGGCCAGACATTTTCGCGCGGCCTGCTGGCGAATGAAGGCGTCGCGATCCGCGCCTATGACCTGCTCTTCGGCAGCGAGGCCGGCAGCCGCCTGGAGGCCGCTGCGCAGGAGCTCGGCGTCGCCCGCGAACTCTCGGCACAGGCAGCCTGCTCGGGGGCGACCTTCGTCTTCTCGGCGGTCACCGCCGATCGCGCTGAGGCCGTGGCGAGCGAGGCGGCGACCTGGCTGAAGCCGGGGCAGATATTCGTCGACGTCAACTCTGCCGCGCCCTCGACCAAGCAGCGGGCCGCACAGGCCGTCGCAGCAAGCGGTGCCGATTACCTCGAAGCCGCGGTGATGGCGCCGGTGCTGAAGCCCGGTCTCAAGGTCGCGATCCTCAGCGGTGGCCCCAAGGCGCAGGCTGTATCCGAGGCGCTCAACGGGCTCGGCATGAACCTGACGCCGGTCTCGGAGGTCTATGGCCGGGCCTCGGCGATGAAGCTCTGCCGCTCGATCGTGATCAAGGGGCTGGAGGCGCTGATGGTCGATTGCGCCGCCGCCTGCGAGGCCTGGGACGTCAAGGACCCGGTCTTCGCCAGCCTCAACGCGACCTTCCCGTCGATCGATTTCCATGCGCTCGCCGCCGACATGCGCGAGCGGGTCGCGACCCATGGCGTGCGCCGCTCGGCCGAGATGCGCGAGGCGGCCGAGATGCTTTCAGTTGCCAGTCTTCACCCCGGCTTGGCGCAGGCGATTGCCGACGCCCAGCTGCGTGGAGCCCGTCGCAAGGAGGGCTCACGGTGATGCTGGATCGTCGCTCAGTCCTCGCCGGCTTGGGGCTTGCCGGCTTTGCTGGCCTTGGGCGAGCAAGCGCCCAGCAGGCCTGGCCGAGCCAGCTGATCCGTATCGTCGTCCCGTTCACGCCTGGCGGCAGCACCGACGTGCTGGCGCGGGTGATCGCCGCCAAGCTCGAGCAGATCATTCCGAGCAAGGGCTTCGTGATCGAGAACCGTCCGGGCGCGGGGGGCATGACCGCTTCGGGGCAGGTCGCCAGGTCCGAGCCGGATGGGCACACGCTGATGATGGGCCATATCGGCACGCTGGCCTTCGCGCCCTCGCTCTATCCGAACGTGCTCTATGACCCGGTCAAGGATTTCCAGCCGATCGCGCTCGTCGCCATGCTGCCGAACATCCTGGCGATCAATCCGAAGCTGCCGGCCAAGACCCTCGGAGAGTTCATCGCTTACGCCAAGGCCAATCCCGGCAAGCTGAATTACAGCTCCGGTGGGCAAGGCAGCGCCGCTCATATCGCCACAGCCTATTTCTGCCACCGTGCCGGCATCGATGCGACGCATGTGCCCTATCGCGGCACGGCGCCCTCGGTGAACGATATCGTCGCAGGCAATATCCAGTTCACGCTGACCGGCGGGCCGGCCGTGCTGCCGCTCGGGGAAGGTGGACAACTCAGGGTGCTCGGCGTCGCGGCGCGCGAGCGGGTCGGCTTCGCGCCCGAGCTGCCGACGCTGTCCGAGAGCGGCCTGCCGGATTTCGAGGCGGTGCAATGGTACGGGATCGTGGCGCCGGCTCGGACGCCGCGGCCCGTCGTCGATCGGCTCAACCGCGAGATCAACGCGCTGCTCGGCCAGCCGGATTTCGCTGCGACCCTGGCCAAGGATGGCGCCATCGCGCGGCCGGAGACGCCGGAGGGCTTCGGCAAGCTGATCGCTTCGGAACTGGCGCTCTGGCGCGATGTGATCACCCGCGCCGGCATCAAGGCGGCGGAGTGAGCGATGGGCCAGCTCGCCATCCCCTGCATGCTGATCCGCGGCGGCACCTCCAAGGGCGCCTATTTCCTGCGTGACGACCTGCCGGCGGACACCGCTGCCCGCGACGCCTTTCTGCTCGCGGTGATGGGCTCGCCCGACAAGCGCCAGGTCGACGGTCTCGGCGGTGCCCATCCCCTGACCAGCAAGGTCGCGATCGTCTCGCCCTCGGACGAGCCCGGCTGCGATATCGACTTCCTGTTCGCGCAGGTCGGCATCGAGACGGCCTCAGTCGATACGACCCCGAACTGCGGCAACATCCTTGCCGGGATCGGGCCGTTCGCCTTGGCGCGTGGGCTGGTCAAGGCGAGCGGCGCGCGCACCACGGTGCGGGTCCGGACGATCAACACCGGCACGATCGCCGATCTCACCATGGATACGCCGGACGGAGAGGCAAGCGCTGAAGGTCTCGCGCGCATCGACGGCGTGCCGGGGACCTCGGCGCCGATCGATATCGGCTTCCTCGATGCCGAGGGTTCGGTCTGCGGTGCGCTCTTGCCGACGGGCAATGTCGTCGATGTTATCGAGGGCGTGCCCTGCACGCTGATCGACAACGGCATGCCGGTGATCGTGATGCGGGCTACGGATGTCGGGCGCACCGGCTATGAGCCGCGCGATCAGCTCAACGAGGATGCCGAGCTCAAGGCCCGGATCGAGGCCATCCGACTCGCGGCCGGGCCGCTGATGAATCTCGGTGACGTCACGAAGAAGGTCGTGCCGAAGATTGCCCTGGTCGCGCCGCCGCAGGCCGGCGGGGCGATTTGCACCCGCAGCTTCATCCCGCATGAATGCCATGCCTCGATCGGCGTCTTCGCTGCGGTGACGGTCGCGACCGCCGCCGTGCTGCCGGGCTCGCCTGCCGCTTCGGTCGTCGTGATGCCCGCGGGACGCGAGCGAACGCTCTCGGTCGAGCATCCGACCGGCGAGTTCACGGTGACGCTGACGGTCGGTGGAACCGCGGAGCAGCCGGTGGTCGAGCGGGCCGGGCTATTGCGGACAGCGCGTATCCTGATGGCGGGGCAGGCCTTCGTGCCGGCTGGAAGATTATGAGAGAGGAGCGCAGGCGATGAGCGCCCAGAAGACAGGACTGGTCATCACCGCCCATCCCGGCGACTTTGTCTGGCGCGCCGGCGGAGCTATCGCGCTGCACGCCAAACGCGGCATGCGCGTCAAGATTCTCTGCCTGTCTTATGGCGAGCGCGGCGAGAGCCAGTTCGCCTGGAAGAAGGCTGGGGTGCAGATGTCGGAGGTCAAGGCGCAGCGCCGCGACGACGCGGAAGCCGCCGCCGCGCTGCTCGGCGCCGAGATCGAGTTCATGGATGCCGGCGACTATCCGCTGCGCACCACCGAGCCGATGCTGGAGCGCGCCATCGACATCTTCCACGAGCTCAATCCGAGCTTCGTGCTGACCCATGCGCTCGAAGATCCCTACAATGTCGACCATCCCGAGGCGACGCGCTTCGCGCAGGAGGCCCGCATCATCGCGCAGGCGGCCGGGCACAAGCCTGACCCAAACCGTGCCTATGCCGCCCCGCCGGTCTTCCTGTTCGAGCCGCACCAGCCCGAGCAGTGCAATTTCAAGCCGAACGTGATCCTCAATATCGACGAGGTCTGGGAGCAGAAGCGCAAGGCCTTCGAGATCCTCGCGGCACAGAAGCATCTCTGGGAATACTACACCCGCGTCGCGCTCAACCGCGGCATGCAGGGTGGCCGCAACTCCGGCAAGGCGATGACCTATGGCGAGGCCTATCAGCGCCTCTTCCCGGAAGCGTTGGAGGTGCTGGCATGAACCCCGTCGTCATCCGCACCAGGAAGCGCGCCTCGGCCGCGGCGATGGCCGATCTCGCTGCGCTCGGCGTCTCGACCACCCATGAGGCGATGGGCCGGAGCGGCCTGCTGAAGCCGTATATGCGGCCGATCTATGCCGGCGCTCAGATCGCCGGCGGGGCCGTGACGGTGCTCGCCCAGCCCGGCGACAACTGGATGATCCATGTCGCGATCGAGCAGGTGCAGCCGGGCGATGTGCTCGTCGTCGCCTGCACAGCCGACAACACCGACGGCATGTTCGGCGACCTGCTGGCGACCTCGCTCAAGGCGCGCGGCGGCATCGGCCTCGTCATCGATGCCGGCGTGCGCGACGTGCGCACGCTGACCGAAATGGGCTTCCCGGTCTGGTCGCGGGCGATCTCGGCCAAGGGCACGGTGAAGGCGACGCTCGGCTCGGTCAACGTGCCGGTGGTCTGCGCCGGGGCGCTCATCCATCCCGGCGACGTGATCGTCGCCGACGATGACGGGGTGGTGGTGGTGCCACGGCGCGAGGCCGAGGCGGTGGCCGCCGCCGGCCGCAAGCGCGAGGCCAATGAAGACGAAAAGCGTAGACGCCTGGCTGCTGGCGAACTCGGGCTGGACATGTACGCTATGCGCGACGGCCTCGCCAAAGCAGGCCTGACCTATCGCGACGACGACGGCGAATAATCCAACGAAAGCCCCGGAAAGGGGCTCGGCCAAACACTCGGGAGGAACGACATGACCATTCGCAGGACGGTTCTCAAAGGAATGCTCGGCCTGGCGTTGGCCGCCACGGTCGGCGGTGCGGCTCTGGCGCAGGATGCGGTCAAGATCGGCCTGATCCTGCCGATGACCGGCCCCTTCGCCTCGACCGGACGGCAGATCGCCGCGGCGGCCAATCTCTACATCCAGGAGAAGGGTGCAACCGTTGCCGGCAAGAAGATCGAGCTGATCCTCAAGGACGACACCGGCACCGCCGATGTCACCCGCCGGATCGCGCAGGAGCTGATCGTCAACGACAAGGTGACCGCGATCGCCGGCTTCGGCCTGACGCCGCTCGCGCTCGCGACCGCGCCGCTGGCGACGCAGGCCAAGACGCCGATGGTGGTGATGGCGGCGGCGACCGGGATCATCACCGAGCGCTCGCCGTTCATCGTGCGTACCAGCCAGGTCGTGCCGCAGATCGGTTCGCCGTTCGGCACCTGGATCGCCAAGCAGGGCACCAAGCGCGTCATCACCATCGTCTCGGACTACGGCCCTGGCCATGACGTCGAGAGCTCGTTCTCGGAGGCGTTCAAGGCTGGTGGCGGCCAGGTCGAGAATATCCGCGTGCCCCTGCAGAACCCGGACTTCTCGCCCTTCCTGCAGCGCGTCGCCGACGCCAAGCCGGAGGCGCTGCTGGTCTTCGTGCCGTCCGGCGTCGGCGCCCAGTTCATGAAGCAGTTCGTCGAGCGCGGCCTCGACAAGAGCGGCATCAAGCTGATCGGCACCGGCGACCTGACGGATGACGACATCCTCAACGGCATGGGCGACATCGCGCTCGGTGTCATCACCGCCCAGCACTACTCGGCCTCACATGACAGCCCGGAGAACAAGGCCTTCGTCGAAGGCTTCAAAAAGGCCAACCCCGGCATGCGGCCGAACTTCATGGCGGTCGGCGGCTATGATGGCATGCACGCGCTCTATGAGGGCCTGAACAGGACCAAGGGCGAGGGCGGCGAGGCGCTGGTCACCGCGATGAAAGGGATGAGCTGGACGAGCCCGCGCGGGCCGATTTCGATCGATCCCGAGACGCGCGACATCATCCAGAACGTCTATATCCGCAAGGTCGAGCGCGTGAACGGCGAGCTCTGGAATCAGGAGTTCGAGACGATCCCGAACGTCAAGGATCCGACCAAGGCCAAGAAGTAAGCCGGCCAGGGCGGACCGACGTGCTCACCATCCTGTTCGACGGCGTCGCCTACGGCATGATCCTGTTCGTGCTGGCCTGCGGGCTGTCCGTGACCATGGGGTTGATGAACTTCATCAACCTCGCCCACGGCGCCTTCGCCATGTTCGGCGGCTATGTCACCGTGCTGGCGATGCAGCGGCTAGGCCTGCCGTTCCTGATGGCCTTGCCGGCGGCCTTCCTTGCCGCCGCGCTGGCGGGGCTCGTGCTGGAGCGGCTGATCTACCGGCCGATGTACGCCAAGAGCCATCTCGACCAGGTGATGTTCTCGATCGGGCTGGTGTTCATGGCCGTCGCCGGCGCCGACTATCTGATGGGCTCGACCCAGCAATTCGTGCATCTGCCGGCCTGGCTGAGCGGGCGCTTCGATGTCGCTGGTATCGGTGTCGGCCGCTACCGGCTCTTCATCATCGTGCTCTGCGGTGCTCTCGCCTTCGCGATGCAATGGGGCTTCACCCGCACACGCTTCGGCAGCCGGCTGCGCGCGGCGGTCGACGATGCCAGGGTGGCGCGCGGCCTCGGCATCCCCGTCAACCGGCTGTTCGCGCTGACCTTCGCCTTTGGCTCTGGGCTCGCCGGTCTCGGCGGCGCGCTCGGCATCGAATTGATGGGGCTCGATCCGACCTTCCCGTTGAAGTTCATGATCTACTTCCTGATCGTGGTGACCGTCGGCGGCACCTCGACCATCTCGGGCCCGTTCTTCGCGGCGATGCTGCTCGGGGTCGCCGATGTCGCGGGCAAGTACCTCGTGCCGCAGCTAGGCGCCTTCATCATCTATGCGCTGATGGTGATCCTCCTGATCACGCGGCCGCACGGCCTGTTCGCTAGGGGCCGGGCATGAAGGCCGACAGCATCGAGGCGCGTGTCCGGCGCTCGCTCTATGGCGCGCGGCGTTGGCATCCGGCCGAGATCGTGTTCTGGGTCTTGGCGCTGGCGGCGTTTTTCCTGCTGCCGCGCCAGCTGCTGATCCTCAACGAGATCGCGATCCTCGGGTTGTTCGCGCTCTCGCTCGACCTGATCCTCGGCTATGCCGGCATCGTCTCGCTCGGGCATGCCGCCTTCTTCGGCTTCGGCGCCTATGCGGCCGGGCTCTTCGCCAAGCATGCCAGCGCCGATCCGCTTGCAGGCCTTGCCGTCGGCATGGGTGCGGCCGGCCTGCTCGGCCTCCTCACCAGCCCGCTGATCCTGCGCGGTAGCGACCTGACGCGGCTGATGGTGACGCTCGGCGTCGCGCTGATCCTGGGGGAGCTGGCGAATTCGCTGGGGTGGCTCACCGGCGGCGCCGACGGTCTGCAGGGCATCATGATGGGGCCGGTGCTCGGCCTGTTTGAGTTCGATATCTTCGGCCGTGTCGCCTATCTCTATTCGCTCGCCGTGCTGTTCGTGCTGTTCGTGCTGGCGCGGCGCATTGCGAGCTCGCCCTTCGGCTTGTCGCTGCGGGCGATCCGCGACAACCCGCTACGCGCCTCGGCCTCGGGCGTGCCGCTGCAGTGGCGTCTGGTCGCGGTCTATACGCTTGCGGCGGCCTATGCCGGGGCAGCGGGCGTGCTGCTCGCCCAGACCACGCAGTTCGTCTCGCTCGACGTGCTCGCCTTCCATCGCTCGGCCGATCTGATGCTGGTGCTGATCATCGGCGGCGCCGGTTATCTCTATGGCGGCTTGATCGGCGCGGTCGCCTTCAAGCTGCTGCAGGACGTGATCGCCAGCTTCACGCCGCAATACTGGATGTTCTGGATCGGGCTCTTCCTCGTCCTGTTCGTGCTCGGCGGCCGCGAACTGATCCATGGCGGCATCAAGGCTGTGGTCGGCCGCGTCGCGCGCCTCGGCAGGAGGGCGCCGACATGAACGTGGCGCTCCAGACCTTCGATCTCTGCAAGAGCTTCGGCGGCATCACCGCGACCGACCATGTCGACTTCACGCTTGCGAAGGGCGCGCGCCACGCGCTGATCGGCCCGAACGGAGCCGGCAAGACCACCTTCGTCAACCAGCTGACCGGCGTGCTGCGCCCGAGCTCCGGCCGGGTCGAACTGATGGGCGAAGACATTACGGCCCTGCCGCGCGAGACTCGCGTCGGGCGCGGGCTGGCGCGGACCTTTCAGATCAACCAGCTCTTTTCGACGATGACGCCGGTCGAGATGATCGCGCTCGTTATCTCCGAGCGGCTCGGCCGCGGCCGGCAGCCCTTGCGCGCGCTCGATCGGGATGCCGAACTCGTCGCTGAGACGGCCGAGATTCTCGCCCGCTTCAGGCTCGACGACATCATGGACGAGCGCATCGCGACCTTGCCCTATGGCAAGCAGCGGCAGATCGAGATCGCCGCCGCCTTCGCGGCGAGGCCGAGCGTGCTCCTGCTCGACGAGCCGGCGGCGGGCGTGCCCGAGGCCGAGCGGCGCGAGCTGATGGCGACGGTCGCGGGCCTGCCGGAGGACGTCTCGGTCCTGCTGATCGAGCACGACATGGACCTCGTCTTCCGCTTCGCCACGCGGATCACCGTGCTGGTCAACGGCCGCCTGCTCGCCGACGGCACGCCCAGCGAGATTGCGGGCGATCCGGCGGTCCGCGCCGCCTATCTCGGGGAGCACGGCCATGGCTGAGCTCCTCAAAGTCGAACGCCTCAGCGCCGGCTATGGCGAAGCACAGGTGCTGTTCGACATCGACCTTGCGCTCGCCGAGGGCCGTTCGCTGGCGCTGCTCGGCCGCAACGGCGTCGGCAAGACCACGCTCATTAACAGCATCATCGGCGTCACCCGCCGCCGCGGCGGCAGGATCATGCTCGCCGGACGCGACCTCACCACGGCCTCGCCCGAGCAGCGCGCCCATGCCGGCATCGGCTGGGTGCCGCAGGAGCGCAACATCTTCAAGTCGCTGACCGTGCTGGAGAACCTGACCGCGGTGGCGACGCCCGGCGCGTGGACGACGGAGCGTGTCTTCGCGATGTTCCCGCGGCTCAAAGAGCGCAAGGGCAATCTCGGCAACCAGCTCTCCGGCGGCGAGCAGCAGATGCTGGCGATCGGCCGGGCGCTGATGCTCAACCCCAAGCTCCTGTTGCTCGACGAGCCGACCGAGGGGCTGGCGCCGATCATCGTCGAGGAATTGCTGAAGGCGCTGAAGCACCTCGTCCGCGAGGAAGGGCTCTCGGCGATCGTGATCGAGCAGCACGCCCGCAAGATCCTGGAGCTCACCGACGAGGCGATCGTGCTCGAGCGCGGCCGCGTCGTCCTCGCCGCCGGGAGTGCCGAGCTCCTTGCCGACCCGTCACGGCTGGAGCGCCATCTCGGCCTCGCCGCCGCCTGAGCCAACGACAGAACCGAGGAAAGGAAACGCCATGAGCCAGAGACAGAAGCCGCCGTTCCGGGGCGACATGGTCGGTAGCCTGCTGCGCAGTGCGCCGGTGAAAGACGCTCGCGCCAAGCACGCGGCCGGTGAGATCGGCCAGGCCGAATTGACGGCGATCGAGGACGAGGAGATCAGGAAGCTCGTCCGCAAACAGGAGGAGGTCGGCCTGCAGGCGGTGACCGATGGCGAGTTCCGCCGCGCCTTCTGGCATTTCGACTTCCTCGACGGCCTCTCCGGCGTCACCAGCTTCGAGACCGATTCAGGCATCCAGTTCAAGGGCGTCACCACCAAGGGTCATGCGGTCCGCGTCACCGGCAAGCTCGACTTCCCGGACGACCACCCGCATCTCCAGCACTTCAAGTTCCTGGCCTCGACGACCGATCGCGTGGCGAAGATGACGATCCCGAGCCCGTCCATGCTGCACTATCGCGGCGGCCGGAAGGCGATCGATCCGAGCGCCTATCTGCGGGTCGAGGATTATTACGAGGATCTCGGCAAGGCCTACGCCAAGGCGATCAAGGCCTTCTATGATGCGGGCTGTCGCTATCTCCAGCTCGACGACACCAGCCTGTCCTATTTCTGCGATCCCGAGCAGCGCAAGATGCTGGCCGAGCGTGGCGACGACCCCGAGCAACTGATCTTCATCTATCGCGACGTGCTCAATGCGGCGCTGAAGGCCAAGCCGGCCGACATGCAGATCACCACCCACACCTGCCGCGGCAATTTCAAGTCGACCTTCATCGCCTCCGGCGGTTACGAGCCGGTCGCCGAGATGGTCTTTAACGAGATCAATGTCGACGGCTATTTCATGGAGTGGGACGATGACCGCTCCGGCGGCTTCGAGCCGCTGCGCTTCCTGCCCAAGGGCGACAAGCAGGTCGTGCTCGGGCTGGTGACCTCGAAATTCGGCGAGATCGAGAGCAAGGACAATCTCAAGCGCCGGATCGAGGAAGCCTCGAAATACGCGCCGCTGGAGCAGCTTTGCCTATCGCCGCAATGCGGCTTTGCGTCGACCGAGGAAGGCAATGTCCTGGCCGAGGACGAGCAATGGGCCAAGCTCTCGCGCATCCTTGAGGTCGCGAAGGAAGTCTGGGGATGAGCGCGGAGCCCTGCTTCGACATCGCTCATCTCGGCCATGTCGAGCTCTTTACCAACAAGCCGCAGGAGAGCCTCGACTTCTTCGTCGAGATCTTCGGGCTGACGGAGAGCGGCCGCGAGGGCGACAGCGTCTACCTGCGCGCCTGGGATGATTACGAGTTCCACACGCTGAAGCTCACCGCGGCGAAGACGACCGGTGTCGGCCATATCGGCTACCGCGCCAGCAGCGAGGCGGCGCTCTTGCGTCGCGTCGCGGCGATCGAGGCGATGGGCTGCGGCATCGGCTGGAGCGAAGGCGATCTCGGCCATGGCCGGGCTTATCGGTTCAAAGACCCGGACGAGCATGTCTTCGAGATCTATTTCGAGACCAACAAATACGTCGCTCCCGAGAGGGAGCGGCCAGCCCTGAAGAACCAGGCGCAGCGCAATCATGGCCGCGGCTGCGCCGTGCGCCGGCTCGACCATCTCAACCTCCTGGCGCAGGACGTCGCCAAGATCCGCGATTTCATGCCGAAGGCGCTGGGCAGCCGGGTGACCGAGCAGATCGTGCTCGATTCGGGCGAGGTCGGCGGCTGCTGGTTCACCGTCAACAACAAGAGCTACGACATCGCCTATACCCGCGACCACACCCCGGCGCGCGGGCGCTTCCACCACGTCACCTATGCCGTCGACCAGCGCGAGCACATCCTCGAGGCGGCCGATCTCTTCCTGGAGAACGGCGTCTTCATCGAGACCGGGCCGCACAAGCACGCGGTGCAGCAGACCTTCTTCCTCTATGTCTACGAACCCGCCGGAAATCGCGTCGAGATCGCCAATGCCGGCGCCCGCCTGATCCTCGATCCCGACTGGCAGACCGTGACCTGGACCGAAGAGGAGCGGAAGAAGGGTCAGGCCTGGGGGCTGAAGACGATCGAGAGCTTCCACACCCACGGCACGCCGCCGTCGGCGAAGGGGTAGGACGCACGCCGGTCGATTGAACGCGGGTGATCCCGGCCGGTGGGTAGCGCGGAGCCGGGATCCATGCCTGAACCTTGATCGGAACCCTTCTCAATTGGGTCCCGAGTCTTCTGCGATCGCGCCGGATGATCTGCGCCTTTTTGGAAGGCGCCCGCCCTTGCCGGGCAATCTCCGGGCAAGCTCGCCGATCCTAAGCTGATCGGGATACTCCAAAAATTGGAGCCATCTCCAAAACAGGGGAGCCGCTGTCCAGGACCGCGACTTCCTTCGTTCTGATTTTTCAATGACTTGGTGTGTGGCACGGGGGTTGCTGAGGCGGCGCGCGGACTGGCTGGAGCGCAGCAGGCATGAACTGGCAGGCTATCGTCGACTTCGACGGGACCATCTCACGCGAGGACACCACCGACCGAGTGCTGCAGCGTTTCGCGGAACCGGGCTGGGAAGAGATCGAGGCAGATTGGGTCGCCGGGACGATCGGCTCGCGCGAATGCATGCAGCGCCAGGTCGCGCTGCTGCACGCCTCGCCCGACGTGTTCGATACCTTCGTGTCCTCGCTCGCGATCGACTGGGGCTTTGCCGCCTTCGTGCGGCTGTGCCAGCGCGCCGGGATCCCGGTCACCGTCGTCTCCGACGGGCTCGACCGCACCATTCACGCGTTGCTCGGCCGTGCCGGCCTGAGCGGCCTGACCGTCGTCGCCAATCATATCGAGCCGCTGCCGGGCGATCGCTGGCGGCTGACCTCGCCGCATGCCGACCCGTCCGGCGGCTGCGCGAGCGGCACCTGCAAATGCCGTGTCGCTAGCAGCCTCTCCCGGCCGCTGACTCTCTTGGTCGGTGATGGCCGGTCGGATTTCTGCGTTGCCGGCCAAGCCGACCTTGTCTTCGCCAAGAAGAGCCTGATCGCGCATTGCCGCGACCACGGTATCGGCCATCGCCCGTTCAACACCTTCTCGGAGGCCGTCGGCTTCCTCGAAATCCTGCTGTCGGACACCACGACCGAACCGGCAGCTCCTGCACGCAAGGACATGATCAATGGATGACGGTTTCACCCTGCTCGATCGCGCCGAGCCGGTCGACGCTGCCGCTGTGCCGGCTACGCTGACGCTCGCCGGGGAAGAGGCCCGCCTGCTCGCGCTCGAGGCCGAATACTGCTCGCATGGCGACACCGTCCACTACACGCAGTTCCCGAAGATCTTCTCGGGCTGCGAAGGCTCGTTCATGCTCGATGCGGCGGGCAACCGCTTCCTCGACCTGCAGATGTGGTACTCGGCCGTCAATTTCGGCTATGCCAACCCGCGTCTGAACAATGCTCTGAAGCGCCAAATCGACACGCTGCCGCAGGTGGCGAGCCAGTATCTGCACCGCGAGAAGATCGAGCTGGCGGCGATGATCGCCAGGGACGCGCAGCGCAAGTTCGGCGCCAAGGGCCGCGTCCACTTCAATGTCGGCGGCGCCCAGGCGGTCGAGGATTCGCTGAAGCTCGTGCGCAACGCCAAGAAGGGCAAGAGCCTGATGTTCGCCTTCGAGGGCGGCTATCACGGCCGCACGCTCGGCGCCTCGGCGATCACCTCGTCCTATCGCTATCGCCGCCGCTTCGGCCATTTCGGCGAGCGCGCGCATTTCATCCCGTTCCCCTATCATTTCCGCGGCCCCAAGGGGATGAGCAAGGAAGAGTACGGGCATCACTGCGTGCAGCAGTTCGCCCGGCTGTTCGAGAGCGAATACAACGGCGTCTGGGACCCCAAGGTCGGCGAGGCCGAATATGCGGCGTTCTATGTCGAGCCGCTGCAGGGCACCGGCGGCTACGTCATCCCGCCGCCGAATTTCTTCATCGAGCTCAAGAAGGTGCTCGACCAGCACGGCATCCTGCTGGTGGTCGACGAAATCCAGATGGGCTTCTACCGGACCGGCAAGCTCTGGTCGATCGAGCACTTCGGCGTGCAGCCGGACGTGATCGTCTTCGGCAAGGCGGTGACCAACGGGCTGAACCCGCTCTCCGGCATCTGGGCCAAGGAAGAGCTGATCAATCCGACTGTGTTCCCGCCGGGCTCGACCCACTCCACCTTCAACGCGAACCCGCTCGGCACCGCCGTCGCGCTGGAAGCGATGAAAATGATGGAGGAAGAAGACTACGAGACCATGGTCATGGCCAAGGGCGCGTATTTCCTCGACGGGCTGCAGGGGCTGAAGCGCCGGCACAAGATCGTCGGCGAGGTCGACGGGCTCGGCATGGCGTTGCGGATCGAGATCTGCGAGCCGCATGACAGCTTCATCCCGTCGAAGCGGCTGGTCGACCTGATGTGCGACGAGGGCATGAAGGCCGACCTCGAAGCCGACGGCAAGCGCTACGGCCTCGTGCTCGACATCGGCGGCTACTACAAGAACGTCATCACACTCGCGCCGGCATTGACCATGAGCCATGCCGAGATCGACCTCGCGATCGAGCTGCTCGACCAGCTCTTCGCCCGCGTCGCCGGCGCCTGAGCAGCGGAGACGGGCCGGTGCGCCTGCGCGTGATCGATCTCGACGGCAGCGTGGCGGCGCAGGAGCCGCTGCGTCGGCAAGTCGACGCCGGCGCCGCGACCTGTATCGAGGCCACCGACCTCGCCGGCGCCCTGCGTATCGTCGCCGGCCGCAAGGTGAAGACCGCGCTGCTGGAGCGGCTCGGCCGGCGCGACGGCGAAGGGCAGGGCGCGCCGGTCTTCTTCTATGGCTCCGGCGATTTCCATCATCTCGCCTCGGTTCTGCTGAGCAGGGTTGAGGAGCCGGTCACGGTCGTGCATTTCGACAACCATCCCGACTGGGTCAGCTTTCCCGCGACGGTCAATTGTGGTGCCTGGGTCAACCGGGCGCTGGAGTTGCCCCACGTCCGCAAGGTCGTGACGATCGGTCCGTGCAGCGACGATCTGGTGCGCCCGGAATGGCAGTTCGCAAACTTGCGGGCCGTGGCCGAGGGGCGGATCACGCTCTACCCTTGGCGGCACGCGCCCTCGCGGGTCTGGGGGCGCTATGGCGATGCCGAGAGCTTCCGCCAGAAGGGCGGGCATCTGCACTGGCGCAATCTTGCCGAGGTGGATTGGACGGACTTCCTCGACGAGCTGATCACTGCGATCCCGACCACCGCCGTCTGGCTGACGATCGACAAGGATGTGCTCGGGCCGGGCGACGCCTGCACCAACTGGGACCAGGGCGAATTGCCGCTGCTGCATCTGCTTGCTGCGGTCGAGCGGCTGGCGAGCGAACGCCGGATCGTCGGCGCCGATGTCTGCGGCGACTGGTCGGAGCCGCGCTTCACCGATCCGTTCCGCGCGACACTCGCCTATTTCGACCATCCTGCGCGCTTCAGGCCGACGCCCGAGCAGCTCTCCGTCAACGCCCGCGTCAATGCTGGTCTGATCGACTGCTTCCAGCGGGTGCTGTCATGAACACTACCATCATCCTCTGGTTCGTGCTCTCGGTGGTCTGCGATGTCGCCGGCCAGATCTGCTTCAAGATCGGCGCCGACAGACTGCCGCAGGGTGCCGACTTCCGCGCCACCGCCGCGGCGATGATGCGTTGCGGCTGGGTCACCGCCGGCATCGCGACCTATGTCGCCGAGTTCTTCATCTGGCTGCGCATCCTCGCCGAAGTACCGCTCTCGATCGCCTTCCCGATCGCCAGCGCCAACTTCCTTGCCATCTCGCTGGCCAGCGCCGTCTTCCTCGGCGAGCGCGTCGGCCGCCGGCAATGGCTCGGCTCCTTCCTGATTACTTGCGGCGTCATCATCGTCGCCAGAACCGCCTGACGGACATGTTCCGATGACCAAGCGTGATTTCAGCGTCCGCCTCTCCGGCGACCGGACCGGCTTCCTGCTCATCCACGGCCTCGGCGGCACGCCGATCGAACTGCGCTTCGTCGCCCGCGCGCTGCACCGTGCCGGCCATACCGTGCACTGCCCGCAACTCGCCGGGCACTGCGCCGGCGAGGCCGAGATCCTTGCCACCGGCTGGCGCGACTGGACGGGAAGCGTCTTCGCCGAGCTCGATCGCATGCGCGAGATCTGCGACACCGTGATCGTCGGCGGGCTCTCGATGGGGGCGGTTCTGGCGATGCACGTCGCCGCCCAGCGCCCGACCCAGGTCGACGGGTTGGCGCTCTATGCCCCGACCTTCTGGTACGATGGCTGGTCGATCCCGCGCTACGCTTTCCTGCTGAAATGGTTCATCAACACGCCGTTCGGGCGACGCTATCGTTTCGTCGAGCGCGAGCCCTATGGGCTGAAGGACACGCGCACTCGCGCTCTGGTGGTCTCGTCGCTGGCGAGCGGCGACAGCTCGGAAGCCGGCCTGCTCGGCACGCCCTCAGGTTCGCTGAAGGAGATGTGGGACCTGATCTCCGTCACGCGCCGCGAACTGGCCCAGGTCAAATGCCCAGCACTGCTGGTCCATCCGCGCGAAGACGATATCGCTGACCTCAAGAACGCCTTCGAGATCCAGCGCAAGCTCGGCGGGCTGGTCGATGCGGTGATCCTCGACGACAGCTATCACCTCGTCACCATCGACCAGCAGCATGAGATCGTGATCGAGCGCTCGCTGGCGCTGGCGGCCCGGCTCGCCAGGGGCCGTGTGCCGGCGCTGCCGCTCGTGGCGGCGGAATGACCATGGTCCAGGCTCGCATCCTGGCTGATATCGCGGATATCGCTTCTGCCGCCTGGGACGCCTGCCTGCCGGGCGAGGCCGAATGCCATGCCTATTACAGCGCTTGTGATGCGATGACGGAGCAGACCGGTATCGGCCTGCGCATGGCGGCGGCCTGCGCCGAGGACGGCGACGAGGTCGCCGCGGTGGCGCCGTTCTTCCGGCTGAACTACCGGCTCGATACGCCGCTGCAGGGCAAACTCAGGAGCTTCGGTGATGCCCTGTTCCGGCATGCTCCGGGGCTCGTCACCTTGAAGGTGCTCTGCATCGGCTCGCCCTATGCCGAGCGCTGCCATCTCGGCTTTTCGCCAAAGCTCGATGCGACCGGGCGTGTTGCCGCCTTTCAGGCGCTCGCCGCCGCGCTGGAGCGGCAGGCGGCGGAGGAAGGCGCTCATCTCGTCGTCTGGAAGGATCTGGCGCCGGCGGAGGAGGAGGGGTTCGGCGGTACCTTGAAGCAGGCCGGCTTTGCCCGGCTCGGCAGCCTGCCGATCGCGCTGCTCGACCTGCCCTTCGCCAATGAGGCCGCCTATCTCGCCTCGCTCTCGGCGGCAACGCGCAAGGACATCAAGCGCAAACTCGCCAAGGCAGGGGAGGTGCGTATCGCCTTCCACACCGACATCGCGGGGCTGGAGCCGGAGATCGACGCACTCTACGAGGCGACGCGGGCGCAGAGCGGGCTCGACTATGGCGAGCTCGAAGTGCTGCCGCCCGGCTATTTCGGCGCGGTCTCGCGGGCGCTCGGCGAGCGGGCGGTGTTCGCGCTCTACTGGATTGGCGAGGAGCTCGCCGCCTTCAACCTGCTCCTGGTCGAGCCGGACCGGGTGATCGACAAGTTCCTGGGCATGCGCTACCCGCTGGCCCGCGAGCATAATCTCTATGCCGTGAGCTGGATGGCGAATGTCCGCTTCTGCCTCGAGCGCGGCATCGGCAACCTCCAGAGCGGCCAGACGGCTTACGCCTCGAAGCTGCGCTTCGGCAGCAGGCTGGTGCCCTCGACCCTGCATGTCCGGCACCGGCTCGCGCCATTGCAGTGGGCGCTGCGCTCGCTCAGCCCCTGGCTCGGTTTCGAGCGCTTCGATCCGGACCTCGCCGCGCTCGCGCGAAGGAAGGCCGCATGAGCAGCATTTCCTCACCGGCGACGACGTCATGGCTGCGCCAGCTCGCGATCTGGCTCATTTTCGTCGTGCTCGACACCGGCACGCAGCTCGCCTTCAAATGGGGCGCGGACGGGCTCGGCGACATGGAGTTCGGCCTCGCCATGATGGCGAAGGCGGTGTCGCTTCCCGGCGTCTGGCTGGCGACGCTCGGTTATATCGGCACCTTCGTCGTCTGGATGGCGATCCTGCGCGACATGCCGCTGAGCCGCGCCTTCCCGATGACGGGACTGGTCTATGTCACGGTTCCACTGCTGGCCTGGTTCACCTTCGGCGAGCAGATCGATCTGATGCGGGCCGGCGGAATCGCATTGATCATCGCAGGCGTCGTCCTGCTCGGGAGTGACGATTGATGCGCGCGATGGCCCTGGCTTCGCTGGTTGCGGCGGCTCTGATGGCGGCGCTGCCGGCCGCGGCCGATCCGATGGGCGACATCGTCGGCCGCTGGCGCGACTCCGATGGGGAATCGGAGATCGCGATCAGCAGGTGCGGCCCAGCTTTGTGCGGCAAGATCGTCTGGTTGAAAGAGGCGCGCTTCGACATCTTCAATCCCAACGAGAGCCAGAGGAAGCGTTCGCTGCTCGGACTGCAGGTGCTCTCCGGCTTCAAGCCGGCGGCGAAGGGGGCGCTGGAGGGCGAGGGCTACAACCCCGCCGACGGCAAGACCTATCGCACCACGCTCGAACTGGCCTCGTCGCAGAGTCTCGTGGTGCGCGGCTGTGTGCTCGGCGGCCTGATCTGCGACGATGATACCTGGTCGAGGCAACCATGATGTTGGTCGACGGTCACAGGTGAAGGGAACAAGTCCCGGCATGTCGGTACGGATGACATCGCTCAGGTTCAGGCTGGTGATCGGCTTCATGCTGGTCAGCGTGCCGGCGATGATGGCGTCCGCCTATATCGCGGCCCGGCTGATCTCGGACGCTTATGAGGAGAATGTCGAGCAGTGGCTCGGCGAGACGTCGCGCTTTTTCGCGCTGGAGATTGCCGAGGCGACGCTGGAGGCGCAGCGTGTCGCGGGTGTGATCGGGCACCGGCTGGAGCAGGCCAGCGACGAGCACAAGATGCAGCGGACCGTCGAGCGCGAGTTCGCGGTGCTGAGCTCGGTCGGCTACGACCTGATCGCGATCTATCGCCCGGGTGGCGATGTCCTGTTCAAGACCCGCGACTTCAGCAGCCTCACACCTTTGCCGGCAGAGACCAGCCTCGGCCTGTTCCGGATCGAGACGGATGGCAAGCGCTGGATCATGGCGGGCGCCGTTCAGGCCGTGCAGATCGGCGGCCAGCCGGCCAATATCCTGGTCGGGACCTGGCTCGACGAAAGCTCGTTCGGCGGCATCAAAGTGGTGACTTCGCTGGAGATCCGGCTCTTCGCACTGTTCAACGGCCAGCTCGAACCGGTGATGCAGACCCATCCCGACCGCACCGCCACGATACCGGACGGCGTGCGGGCGAGGCTCGAAGCCGGAGAGGAGGCGGTCTTTGACCCGGCGGCCGACGGCGGTGGCTATCGCGCCGTCTATTCGGGCTTGCGCGGCATTGACGGGCAGCTCGCCGCGATCAGCTTCATCGGCATGCGCAGCGAGGCGGGCTTCTTCGAGCAACTCGGCCGGGAGAGCTTGTTCCTCGGCATCTTCCTGCTCGGCAGCGCGATCTCGATCGTCGTCGGTATCCTGACCTCGGACCTGCTGGTGCGGCCGCTGCGCGCCCTGACCCATGGCGTGCGGGCGATCGCGGCCGGGGATTTCGGCCAGCGCGTCTCGGCGGGCGGCGGGCGCGAGGTCGTCGAACTTGCCACCGGCTTCAATCGCATGGCCGAGCAACTCGGCAAGCTGCAGGAGCTCGAGGCGGAGCTCAGGCGAAAGGATCGGCTGTCGGCGCTCGGCCAGGCGGCGATGGTGATCGCCCATGAGGTGCGCAACCCGCTCGGGATCATCAAGACCTCGACGGAGGTGGTCCGCAACCGGGCCAAGCTCGGCGGCGCCGAGGAGAAGATGCTGGGCTATGTCATCGACGAGGTCCGCCGCATCGAGACGCTGGTGCGCGACTTCCTCGATTTCGCCCAGCCGAAGCCGCCGGTAAAGGTCGAAATGCCGCTGCGCGCGGTGATCGACCGGGTCGCGGCGATCGCGGCGCCCGAATTCGGTCGTCAGAAGATCGAGCTTTCGGTCGAGGACGAGAGCGGCGGCGCGACAGTCCTTGGCGATCCCGACCAGTTGTATCAGGCTTGCCTCAATCTCATCCTCAACGCGATCGACGCGATGCCGGAGGGCGGCATGATCCGGGCGAGCTTGCGCGCCACCGAAGAGACCGTCTCGCTGACGATCAGCGACGAGGGCGCCGGCGTGCCGGATGCGATCCGCCAGGAGATCTTCAACCCCTTCTTCACCACCAAGGCGAAAGGCACCGGGCTCGGGCTCGCCAAGGTGCAGAGCGTGGCGGAGGCGCATGGCGGCAGCACGGCCTGCGTCTGCGAGCCGGGACGGGGCGCCGCCTTCACCATCACGCTGCCGCGGCCGAAACCGGGAGCGCAGGCATGAACCAGTCCATTCTGGTTGTCGACGACGAGGTGCGGCTCGCCGACGTGCTGGCGGCGGCGCTTGAGGATCTCGGATACCGCGCCACGGCGGTGCACAGTGCCCGCGCCGCGCTCGCAGAACTCGAACAGGCGCGCTTCGATCTGGTGCTGACCGACCTGCGGCTGCCGGTGATGGACGGGCGCGCCTTGTTGCGCGAGGTCCGCAGGCGCTGGCCCGAGGTCCCGGTCATCATCATCACCGCCTTCGCGGCGGTGCGCGATGCGGTCGATCTCGTCAAGGAAGGTGCCTTCGACTACATCGCCAAGCCCTTCGAGATCGACGATGTCTCGGCCACGATCAGGCGGGCGCTGCGCCTTGCCGACGTAGTGCGCGACAATGAGCGGCTGCGCAGCGAGCTCGAAGGTCGCCACAGCTTCGATACGCTGGTTGGCAACAGCGCCAGCTTCCGCCGCGTGATCGAGCAGGTCACCGAGGTCTGCGAGACCAAGGCGACCGTATTGCTGAATGGCGAGAGCGGCACCGGCAAGGAGCTGGTCGCGCGTGCGATCCACTTCAACAGCCCGCGTCGCGACAAGCCCTTCATCGCGATCAATTGCGCGGCGATCCCGGAAGCCCTGCTGGAAAGCGAACTCTTCGGCCATGTGAAGGGCGCCTTCACCGGAGCGCTTGCCAACCGCATTGGGCGCTTCGCCGCCGCCGATGGCGGCACGCTCTTCCTCGACGAGATCGGCGACATGCCATTGCCGATCCAGGCCAAGCTGCTGCGGGTGATCCAGGAGCGCAGCTTCGAGCCGGTCGGGGCGACCCGGACGCAGACGGTCGATGTGCGGCTGGTCGCCGCGACGCATAAGGACATGCGCCAGGCCGTCGACCAGGGCGGCTTCCGCGAGGACCTGTTCTACCGGCTCAACGTCTTCCCGATCCAGCTGCCGCCCTTGCGCGAGCGGGCCGACGACATCCCGCTGCTCGCCGCGCATTTCCTGGCGGAACTCGCCGAGGCGATGGGCAAGCGCGCTACCGGCTTTTCGCCGGCGGCCATGGCCGCGATGAGCGCCTATGACTGGCCTGGAAACATCCGGGAATTGCACAACTGCATCGAGCGGGCGGTGATCGTCGCCAAGGCGCAGACGATCGACGCGGCCGACCTGCCGCAGGACCTGTTCAACGGCAGCCGCCGGGCTGAGCGGGACGGCCTGCCGCGTGATCTCGACGCCGAGCTGGAACGGATCGAGCGCGAGTTCATCCTCGAGGCGCTCAGGCGCAGCGACGGCGTGCAGGTGCGCGCTGCGAAATTGCTAGGCATTGCGGAAAGAAGCCTTTGGCACCGCATTAAGAAACTCGGTATTAGGCTGGGCCGCGCGATCGCGGACTGACGACCAACGGGACGCTTCCTCCATGCTTTCTCTCGTACGTCATGAACGCCCAGCCTGCGGCCGGCATCGACGTGTCGCCGTCCTGGCTGGTCTTGCCGTGCTGTTCGCCTTGTCGAACGGGGCGGTGCGGGCAGATGACGATGACGACGATGATGACAACGACACCAAGCGGGTCCTGACCGATCCGACGCCGGCCAAGGGCTGGATCATCACGCTGGGTGGCTCATTCCAGGTCGGCCCGAAATATGATGGCGCGAAGTCCTTCGGCCCGGGCTTCATGCCCTCGCTCTCCTGGCGCCGAGTCGGCGAGCCTGCCGGGTTCAGCGCTCCGGACGACAGCTTCGATTATGCCATCTACGATACCGACCGCTTCGATGTCGGTGTCGTCGGCGCCTATAATGGCGGCCGCTATTCAGGCTCGACCTACCGGCTCCGGGGCATGCGCGACGTGCCGTGGGCGGTCGAGGCCGGCCTCTACGCCGAATATTGGGTTCTTCCCGACCGGTTGCGCACCCGTGTGGAGGTCCGCCAAGGCTTCAATGGCCACCATGGCGTGGTCGCCGACTTCTCGGCGGACTGGGTCGAGCGGTTCGGCAGCTTCACCTTCGCCGTCGGCCCACGCCTCTCGCTCGGTAGCGCTTCCTATATGCGCCGGAACTTCGGCGTTCTGCCCGGGGAGGCGGCCCTGAACGGAACGATCACGGCGTACAAGCCCGGCGCCGGCGCCAAGTCGTTGGGTCTGGCCACGTCGCTGGAATATGCGTGGTCGCCGAGCTTCTCGACCACGGTGTTCGGCCGCTACGACCGGCTCGTCGGGGATGCCGCAAATTCACCGATCGTTGACAAGCTGGGGGAACGCAACCAGTTCACGATCGGCATCGGCGCGAGCTATTCCTTCCAGGTTGGCGGCTGAAAGCCGGCTCAGGGGACCAGGATCACCCCTGAATTCGCGAAGGACAGCCAGACCGGCGTGCCCGGCGCCAGCATGTCGTCGACATCGTGGCTGATGACGAAGAGCTCGCCGACGGCGGTCTCGATCATCAGGTCGAGATGATTGCCGAGATAGGCGCATTTTCTGATGCTGCCGGGCAGGGTGCCCTGGCTCTCATGGCGCGAGACCAGCAGGCTCTGCGGCCTGATCGCCGCCTTGGCCGGACCCGGCTGCAGGCCACGTGCCGGCAATGAGACATGGGCCGGCCCGATCGCCACCTCCGCACGCCCGTCCGCGACCGATTTCACGGTGACGTCGACCATGTTGGCGTCGCCGATGAAGTCGGCGACGAAGGCGTCGGCCGGCTCCTCATAGAGCTGGCGCGGCGTACCCTGCTGTGCGATGCGGGCGTTCGACATCACGATGATGCGGTCGGAGACGGCGAGCGCCTCCTCCTGATCATGCGTGACATAGGCGACGGTGAGGTTGAGCGCCTGCTGCAGCTCGCGGATCTCCTCGCGCACGCGCCGGCGCAGTTTGGCGTCGAGATTGGAGAGCGGCTCGTCGAAGAGCAGCACCTGCGGCTCCAGCACCAGCGCGCGGGCGACGGCGACGCGCTGCTGCTGGCCGCCGGAGAGTTCGGACGGGTAGCGCTTCTCGAAGCCCTTGAGGCCGACCAGCGCCAGCTTCTCCAGCGCCATCTCCTGCGCCTTGGCCTTGGGCAGGCCCTTCACGGTCGGGCCATAGGCGGCGTTGTCGAGCACGTTCATATGCGGGAACAGCGCATAGGACTGGAAGACCATGCTGACGTCGCGATCGGCGGCGGAGAGCCGGGTCACGTCCTTTCCGCCGATCAGGATCTCGCCCTCGCTGGCGATTTCGAGGCCTGCGATCATGCGCAACGTCGTGGTCTTGCCGCAGCCGGAGGGGCCGAGCAGCGTGACCAGCTTGCCGGCCTCGATCGAGAAACTGACATTGTCGACCGCCGTCACCGCGCCATAGCGCATGCTGACATTGCGGAACTCGACGGAGGCGGGGCCGGCCTTGGGCATGTCTTATCCTTGTTTGATCGGCTCGGCCGCGGAGGAGGCGAGGGCAGGCGTGCCGCGCCGGCCGAGCTTGCGCTCGCCGACACCGAGCTGGATCAGGCTGATGCCGAGCGCCATGACCACGATCAGCACCGAGGAATAGGCGATGGCGAGGCCGAACTCGCCGGCCTCGACCCGGCCGACGATATAGGCGGTGGCGAGGTTGTACTCGGCCGAGACCAGGAAGATCACGGCACTGACCGTCGTCATGCTGCGCACGAAGCTGTAAACCAGCGCCGCGACGAGGGCAGGGCGCAGCAGCGGCAGCACCACGCGCCAGAGCGTGGTGAAGCTGCGGGCCGAGAGCGTCGCGGATGCCTCGTCCAGGCTCTTGTCGATCTGCGACAGCCCGGCGATGCCGGAGCGCACGCCGACCGGCATGTTGCGGAAGACGAAGGCGATGATCAGGATCAAGCCGGTGCCGGTGATCTCGACCGGCGGCACGTTGAAGGCGAGGATATAGGCGACGCCGAGCACGGTGCCGGGAATGGCGAAGCTCAGCATGGTCGCGAATTCGAGGGTGCCGCGCCCGGCGAAGCGCTGGCGCGTCAGCAGATAGGCGGTGAGCAGGCCGATCACGGCGGTGAGCGGCGCTGCGATGATCGACAGCTTCAAAGTGGTGAAGAAGGACGGCCAGGCCGAGCCGTCGAAATGGATGCCGCGACTGAAATCGATCGAGAAGCCGGTGATGTAGTGCTGCAGCGTCGGGGTGTGGTCGCGGCCCATCGTCTTGACGAAGCCGCCCATCAGGATGACGACGTAGATCACTGCTGTCAGCGCCACCCAGGGGCCGATGACGAGGGCGGAGATCCAGGTGATCCGGCGCGGAAGCGGCGTCGGCAGGCCGGAATCGCCCTTGCCGGTGACGGTGGTGTAGGACTTGCCGCCGAGCCAGCGTTGCTGGGCCCAGAAGGCGGCGAGCGTGAAGCCGAGCAGCACGATGGCGAGCACCGCTGCCTGGCCCTGATTATGCGCAGCGCCGACCACGGCGAAGAAGATCTTGGTCGAGAGGACCTCGAAATTGCCGCCGAGCACCAGCGGGTTGCCGAAATCGGCCATGCTCTCGACGAAGCCGAGCAGGAAGGCGTTGGCGAGGCCGGGCCGCAGCAGCGGCCAGGTCACCGTGCGGAAGGTGGTCCAGCGCTTGGCGCCGAGCGTCTGGGAGGCCTCCTCCAGGCTCGGCGCGATGCCCTGCACGACGCCGATCAGGACGAGGAAGGCGATCGGCGCGAAGGCGAGCACCTGGGCGAGCAGCACACCGGGCAGGCCGTAGATCCAGCGCGAGCGCGGGATGCCGAACCAGTCGAACAGGAAGGTCGAGAACAGGCCGGAGCGGCCGAAGAGCAGGATCAGCGCAAGGCCGATGACGAAAGGTGGCGTGATGATCGGCAGCACGGTCAGCAGGCGCATGGCCCGCTTGCCGGGCATGCCGGTACGCAGGATCAGGAGCGCGCAGGCGAGGCCGAGCAGGGTGGTGATGAGGCCGGTCAGCACCGCCAGAATCAGGGTGTTCCAGGCGACGCCGCAGTTGACGTTGGCCGAAAGGCAGCCAAGCCCCCAGATCGTCGGGCTGAAGAAGCGCTCGACGAACTCGCCGAAGACGAGCGCGCCGCTGGAATCGACCAGGGCGCTGCGCAGGATCACTGCGACCGGCAGGAAGATGAACAACGCGATCAGCATGATGACGATGCCGATCGAGGAGGTCGTGAACAGGTCGCCACGGCACAGGCCGCGATAGGCGAGGCCGTGGCAGAGCAGCAGCAGCAGCGAGACGAGAGTGATGAGCGCGCCGAAGCCCATGCCGGGCTGGGCCGCGCCTGCCCCGCCGAGCAGGGCCGCCAGCGCCGGCATGCCCTGATCCTTGAGCGTGACGGCAAAGCCTTGAGCGAAGAAGAATGCGAGGCCGGCAAAGCCGATCCAGGCCAGGAGCTTGCCTGTTCCGGCATTCTCCTGCCGGGTGCTGAGCAGGCTGGCGAGGACGAGGGCGATGCCGATCGGCAGGAGCCAGGGCGCCGCTCCCGAGAGCACGAGCGCGAGCGCCGTGCCGGCCTTGCCGAAGGGATAGCCGGAAAGGCTCATCCCCTCGGGCAGGTACCAGGGGATGAGCGCATAGCCGAGCCAGCCGGCCAGCAGCGCAAGCCTCGTCGCGGGACGCATCGCCTCTCGCCTCTCGTTCCAGATGTCAGCGATCAGCGTGCGATTACTTCGGCAGCGCCTTGATCTCCTTGTCCCACTTGGTCAGCAGCCGGACGCGCTCGGCCGAGGAGCCATATTTGACGAAGTCGTACTTGATCAGCTTCATCTCGGACATCTTCGGCGCCTGCGCCGGCACCGGCGCGCTCTTGTTCGACGGCACCTGATAGGACTTGGCGGGTGCGGCGAGCGCCTGCGCCGCCGGGGTCAGCGCCCAGTCGTAGAACTTCTTGGCGTTGTCGAGATTGCGCGCGCCCTTGATGATCGACATCGAGCCGATCTCGTAGCCGGTGCCCTCGCAAGGCGCGACAGCCTTGATCGGGTCGCCCTGCACCGCGAAGACCACGGCGTCATGGATGAAGACGATGCCGACGGCGGTCTCGCCGAGGCTCGCCGCCTTGGCCGGGGCGGCGCCCGACTTGGTGTACTGGCTGACGTTCTTGTGCAGCTGCTTGAGATAGTCGAAGCCCTTGTCCTCGCCCATCAGCTGCACGACCGTGGCGAGCAGGTTGTAGGCGGTGCCCGATGAGTTCGGGTCGGCGACCTGGACGTCGTCCTTCAGCTTGGGATCCAGCAGGTCGGCCCAGCATTTGGGCTCATTCAAACCCTTGGCCTTGATCTGCTGGGTGTTGTAGCCGAAGCCGAGCGCGCCGGCATAGATGCCGACCGAGCGCTTCTTGGCGGCTTCCCACTGCGCCAGCGCCCACTCGTGCAGGTCCTTGTTGGCGGGCGATTCGTATTCCTGGGTCAGGCCTTCCTCGGCGGCCTGCAGATGCGGATCGCCGGTGCCGCCCCACCAGATGTCGCCGCGCGGATTGGACGATTCCGCCTTGAGCTGGGCATAGATTTCGCCAGCCGATTTGCGGGTCATCGCGACCTTGATGCCGGTTTCCTTCTCGAAGGCGCCGCTCATGGCGCGGCACCATTCCTCCTGCACGCCGCAATACATGACGAGCGAGCCCTGGGCCTGTGCCGGGGCCGCGGCGAAGGCCGCACCCGTAGCTGCGACCGCGAACAAGCCGGCGCGGAGCCGGTTCAATGCCTGCATGATGTCCTCCCGATTGTTGGTTCTGTTTGTTCTTGTTGGGTCGATAGTGACCGTTCGCCGGAAAAGATCAACGATCCCTGTGCCGGCTCATGATTCCGGTGATGCGCTCGAGCTCGGCTGTCAGCTCCGGCGTGCAGCACAGGACCGGATTGCCGGCCGCGATCGCATCGCCCTCGAAGAAGTCGTTGACGTCTGCGCCAGCCTCGGCGGCGATGACCAAGCCCGCGGCGACGTCCCAGGAATTGATGTGCAGTTCGGCATAGGCATCGGTGCGGCCGCAGGCGACATGGCAGAGCCCGAGCGCGCCGGCGCCGGGGCGCTTGACCGCCGCGCCGGCCTCGAAGCCGCGCCTGACCATGTCGATATAGCTGTCGAGCGGCCTGCGCTTCGACCAGCCGAATTCGAGGCTGGCGCGGCCGATGTCGCTGGTACCCGAGACCCGGATCGGCCGACCGTTGAGGCTCGCTCCGCTGCCGCGCCGGGCGCGATAGACCTCACCGAGCGCGGGAGCTGCGATGACGCCGATCTCGGGACGCCCGGCAAGGACGAGACCGATCGAGATGCACCAGTTGCGATCGCCATGGGCAAAATTGGCTGTGCCGTCGATAGGATCGATGATCCAGACCGCATTGGCCGCGTTGCCGCCGCCTTCCTCGCCGATGACGCCATCGGACGGGAAGAGCCACCCGAGCCGTTCCCGCAGGAAGCTCTCGACGGCGCCGTCGGCTGCGGTGAGCCAGTCCTGGGCTCCCTTCATCGTGATGTTCAGGGAGTCGCTGCGCCCGAAGTAATCGAGCGCGAGATGGCTCGCCTCGGCGACGAGGCCGAGCACGGCATATTCACGCAGTTTAAGTTCAGCGGGCGTCATCACAGAGCCTCGAGCGAAACGGCGACAGGCTTGCCGGTCCGACGCGATTCCGTCGCGGCGTCGGCCAGGATCTGGGCCTTCAGCCCGTCGAGACCGGACGGGGAGGGCGCACGCCTGTCGCGGCAGGCCGTGACGAAGGCGTCGAGCTCGGCGCGATAGGCCGCGGCGTAGCGCTCCAGGAAGAAGTTCTGCACGGGATCGGCCCGGAAGCCGGTGCCGGTCGCGATCTCGACGGTGGTCTCGTGGATGTTGCCGGCGCGCAGCATGCCCTTGGAGCCGTGCACCTCGATGCGCTGGTCGTAGCCATAGGTGGCACGGCGCGAATTCGAGATCTGGGCGATGCGGCCGCTCGCGGTGCGCATCAGCACGGCGGCGGTATCGACGTCGCCGGCCTGGCCGATCGCCGGGTCGACCAGCGCTGAGCCCAGCGCGAAGACCTCGACCGGCTCCTCGGCGAGGAGGAAGCGCGCCATGTCGAAATCATGGATCATCATGTCCCGGAAGAGCCCGCCCGAGCGCTTGACGTACTCAACCGGCGGCGGGCCGGGATCACGCGAGATTACGCTGACGATCTCGATCGCACCGGCTTCGCCGGCGCGCAGACGCCCTTCCAGCGCAGCGAAGTTCGGGTCGAAACGGCGGTTGAAGCCAATCATCAATGGCTTGCCGGACTTCGAGACGACTTCGAGGCAGCGGCGGATGCGACCGGCGTCGAGATCCACCGGCTTCTCGCAGAACACCGCCTTGCCGGCGGAAACGGCCGCCTCGATCAGGTCGGCATGGGTGTCGGTCGGGGTGCAGATCACCACGGCGTCGATGCCGCTATCGGCGAGGATCGCCTCGGTGCTTGCGACCTTGGCGCCGGAGGCCTGGGCGAGGGAGGCGGCGGCGTCCGCCGAGGCGTCGGAGAGCGCGACCAGCTGCGCATCGGAGCGCGCCGCGACGTTGAGCCCGTGAATGCGCCCGATGCGGCCGGCGCCCAGCAATCCAAATCTCATCACGTCCGTGGTCCTGCGGTTCGAGTGTCTTGCTGCGCGTTCAGTCGTGCGCGCCGAGAATGGTCTGGTCGAAGTCGATGTTCGAGCCGGTCATCAGCCCCGATTCGGATGACGCCAGATAAGCGGCGGCCTTGGCGACCTCGCGCGGATCGATCAGGCGGCCGAAGGGGCGGCCGGCCTCGGCCTTCTCCAGCCAGCCATCCTGCGCGTCATGGCGCAGGCGCATGATCGCATCCTCGCCGGGTGTCGCCATCCAGCCGATATTGAGGCCGTTGACGCGGATGCGGTCGGCGAGGAGCCCATAGGCGGCATTGCGGGTCAGCATCGCCAGCGCGCCCTTCGAGACGCTGTAGGCGGCAAGGAAGGGCTGGCCGCCATGGGCCGACATCGACTGGATGTTGACGATGCTCCCCTGGATGCCCTGTTCGCGCATCAGGGTCGCGGCATCCTGGATCAGGAAGAAGGGCGCGGTCAGGTTGACCGCCATGATCCTCGCATAGAGCTCGGGGCTGGTATCGAAGATCGTGCCGCGGTCGGTGTCGCCGGCGGCGTTGACGAGGATGTCGAGCCGGCCGAAAGCTTTCTCCGCGGCGGGTACGATCGTCCGGACGGCGTCGAGGTCGGCGAGGTCGGCGGCGTGGAAGAGGGCGTTGCAGCCAGCGGCCTTCAGGCTGTTGGCGACCTTTTCGCCGCGCTCGCGGTTGCGGCCGGTGAGGACGAGGCCGGCGGCGCCACGCGCGGCGAATTCGCGGGCGATCGCCTCACCGAGGCCCTGGTTGCCACCGGTGACGATGGCGACCTTGCCGTCGAGCTCGCGGCGGAAGTCGGTTGGCTCAGGCACCCTCTGTTCTCCCCGGCGGCGCCACTGTCATAATGGCACATTATTTTTATTGCGCTTGACTAATGGAACAAACATTCCATTCTCTGCCGGCACAAGTCAAGGCCGCGAGAGCCCCCGTTCCCGATGACATCGCCAGTGCAGCAGGAAACGCCAAAGGACGATTTCGACGGCTTCGTCGCGTTGCTGCGCGAGCGCGGCCCGAACCTGCCGAAGCGTTTGCGGCAGGTGGCCGACTATGCGCTCGCCAACCCCGACGACATGGCGCTGAGCACGGCCGCGCAGGTGGCGCAGCAGGCCGGCGTGCAGGCCTCGACCCTGGTGCGCTTCGCCCAGGCGCTCGACTATTCCGGCTTCAGCGAATTGCAGCAGCTCTTCCGCTCGCGGTTGCGCCAGCAATTCCCGGATTATCGCGACCGGCTCGCGGCCTTGCGTGACGAAGGCGCGGCCGGGCCGAACATGGCGCAGGTGCTGCTCGATGGTTTCGTCGAGGCCAGCCGCAGCTCGCTGATGCGCTTGCAGACGACCGTCCGGTATCGCGACGTCGACCGGGCGACCGACCTGCTCGCGGGGGCGGAGACGATCATCCTCACCGGTGCACGCCGGATGTTCCCGGTCGTGTCCTATCTCGCCTATGCCTTCGGCAAGCTCGGCATCCGCGCCGTTCTGGTCGACAATATCGCGGCGCTCGGCCCCGAGCAGGCGGGGATCGCGCGCGAAGGCGATGTCGTGATCGCCGTCAGCTGCGCGCCCTATACGCCGGCGACGGTCGCGATGGCGGCTCAGGCCCACGCCAAGGGCATTCCGGTGATCGCGATCACCGACAGCGCGCTCAGCCCGCTCGCCCAGCATTGTTCCCTGTGGCTCGAGGTCGAGGAGGCCGATTACGGCGCCTTCCGCTCGATGTCGGCCACCTTCGCGCTCGCCATGACGCTTGCCGTCGGCACCGCAGAGAAAGCCCGCCCCGATGCCTGAACCCGTGCTCGACCTGATCTCGATCGGCCGTTCCTCAGTCGATCTCTATGGCCAGCAGATCGGCGGCCGGCTGGAGGACATGGCCTCGTTCTCCAAGGCGGTCGGCGGTTGCCCGACCAATATTGCGATCGGCACCGCCCGGCTCGGCCTCAAATCGGCGGTGATCACCCGCGTCGGCGACGAGCAGATGGGCCGCTTCATCCTGGAGCAGTTGCAGCGCGAGGGCGTCGAGACCAAAGGCGTCGTCGTCGATCCCAAGCGCCTGACCTCGCTTGTCATCCTCGGCGTGCGCGACGAGAAGACTTTTCCACTGATCTTCTACCGCACCGATTGCGCCGATGCGGCGCTCGACGAGAGCGAGATCGACGAAGCCTTCATCGCTTCGGCCAAGGCTGTCGTCGTCACCGGCACGCATTTCGCCATTCCAAACGCCGCCAAGGCGCAGCGCAAGGCGATCGCGCTCGCCCGCAAGCATGGCCGCAAGGTCGTGTTCGATGTCGATTACCGGCCCAATCTCTGGGGGCTCGCCGGGCATGGCGCGGGCGAGGAGCGCTATATCCGTTCGGACAGCGTCACCCAGCATCTCCAGGCGATCCTGCCGGATTGTGACCTCATCGTCGGCACAGAGGAGGAACTGCACGCGGCCGGCGGCTCGGAGGATACGCTCGCCGCGATCCGCAATATCCGCGCGCTGAGCAAGGCGACGATCGTCTGCAAGCGCGGGCCGATGGGCTGCGTCGTCTTTCCGGGCGCCATTCCCGCTTCGATCGAGGACGGCATCAAGGGGCCGGGCTTCCCGGTCGAGGTCTACAATGTCCTTGGCGCCGGCGATGCCTTCATGTCCGGCTTCCTGCGCGGCTATCTCAGCGACGAGCCGATCGAGACCTGCTGCACCTGGGCCAATGCCTGCGGCGCCTTTGCCGTCTCGCGCCTGCTCTGCTCGCCGGAGAGCCCGACCTTCGCAGAGCTGCAGTTTTTCCTGAAGAATGGCTCGCCGCACCGGGCGCTGCGCCATGACGTGGCGATCAACCATGTCCATTGGGCGACGACGCGCCGGCCGCAAGCGCGGACGCTGATGGCGCTCGCCATCGATCATCGCTCGCAGATCGAGGCGATGGCCGACGAGGCCGGCGTGCCGCGCGGGCGCATCCAGCTCTTCAAGCGGCTCGCCGTCGATGCAGCGGCGCGGATCGCCAAGGGCAGCGATGGCTTCGGCATGCTGCTCGACGGCCGTCATGGCCGCGAGGCGCTGTTCCGCGCCGGCGATCACGGCTTCTGGGTGGCGCGGCCATTGGAGGTGCCGGGCTCGCGGCCGCTGCGGCTCGAGACCGATGCGGACGGCTCGCTCGGTGCGGCGCTGAACGAGTGGCCGGTCGACCATGTCGCCAAGGTGCTGGCCTTCTATCACCCGGATGACGATGCGGCGCTGAAGGCCGAGCAGGAGGCGACCCTGAAGCGTGTCGCGCTTGCCTGCCGGCAGGTCGGCCGCGAGCTCCTGGTCGAGATCATCTGCTCGAAGAACGGGCCGGTCGGTGACGACACCATGGCTTCGGTCATGCGCCGGCTCTACGACATCGGCATCAAGCCGGACTGGTGGAAGCTGGAGGGTCAGCCGAGCGCGGGAGCCTGGGCCGCCGTCGACGCCGCGATCGCGCAGAACGATCCCTATTGCCGCGGCGTCGTGCTGCTCGGGCTCGATGCGCCGCTGCCAGAGCTGGAGGCGGCGTTCCGGTTGGCGCAGACCGCCAGGACTGTGAAGGGTTTCGCGGTCGGGCGCTCCATCTTCGGCGAGGCGGCGCGCGGCTGGCTCGCCGGTAAGCTCGACGACGAGGCTGCGACCGCGATGATGGCCGAGCGCTTCGGCCGGTTGGTCGACGCTTGGCAAGCGCGCTGAGGAGATACGCTATGAGCACTGTACGGCTCACCATGGCGCAGGCGCTGGTCGCGGCGATGGCGGCGCAGAAGACGGTCGTCGGCGGCCGGACGCTGCCAATCTTCGCTGGCGTCTGGGCGATCTTCGGCCATGGCAATGTCGCCGGTCTCGGCGAAGCGCTCCATGGCGCTCGCGACATCCTGCCGACGCTGCGGGCCCATAACGAGCAGGCGATGGCGCATGCCGCGATCGCCTTCGCCAAGGCCTCGCGCCGGCGCCGGATGATGGCGGTGACGAGCTCGATCGGGCCGGGCGCGACCAATATGGTGACCGCGGCTGCGGTCGCGCATGTCAACCGCCTGCCGCTGCTCCTGCTGCCGGGCGACGTTTTCGCCGGACGCCGGCCCGATCCGGTGCTGCAGCAGATCGAGGATTTCGGCGACGGCACCGTCTCGGCCAATGACTGCTTCCGGCCGGTATCGCGCTATTTCGACCGGATCACCCGGCCGGAGCAGCTGATCCCCGCCTTCGAGCGGGCGATGCAGGTGCTGACCGATCCATCGGAATGCGGGCCGGTGACGTTGGCTTTGTGCCAGGACGTGCAGACCGAGGCTTTCGACTATCCGGAGAGCTTCTTCGCCGAGCGGATCTGGCAGCCACGCCGGACGCGGCCGGACGAGCAGGAACTGGCGCAGGCGGTCGCGTTGCTGAAGGGCGCGAAGCGGCCATTGGTCGTGGCCGGCGGCGGCACGCTCTACAGCGAGGCCGAGGGCGAGCTTGCCCGCTTCTGCCTGGCGCACGGCATCCCGAGCGCGGAGACGCAGGCCGGCAAGAGCGCCCTGCCGCATGACCATCCGCTCAATCTCGGCGCGATCGGCGTCACCGGCACCGGCGCGGCCAACGATGCGGCGAAGAATGCCGATGTCGTGCTCGCGGTCGGTACGCGCCTGCAGGATTTCACTACCGGTTCGCGCGCTCTCTTCGCCGATCCGGAGTGCAGGATCATCGGGCTGAATACGCAGGCCTTCGATGCCGGCAAACATGGCGCGCAGCCGCTTGTTGCGGACGCCAAGGCGGGTCTCGCCGAGCTGGAAGCCGCGCTTTCGGGCTGGAAGGCTCCGGCGAGCTGGAGCGCGCAGGCGCAGGCCTCCCGCGACGCTTGGCTTGAAACCGCCGCGCGCTACACTGCGACGAGCAACCAGGCATTGCCGAGCGATGCGCAGGTAATCGGCGCGGTGCAGCGCCAGAGCCATGCGAGCGATGTCGTGCTCTGTGCCGCCGGCGGCCTGCCGGGCGAACTCCACAAGCTCTGGCAGCCCGGCGCCCCCGGCGGCTATCACATGGAATACGGCTATTCCTGCATGGGCTACGAGATCGCCGGCGGCCTCGGCGCCAAGCTGGCGGATCCCGCCCGCGAGGTCTTCGTCATGGTCGGCGACGGCTCCTATCTGATGATGAACTCGGAGATCGCGACCTCGGTGATGCTCGGCATCAAGTTCACCATCGTCGTGCTCGACAATCGCGGTTTCGGCTGCATCAACCGGCTGCAGAACGCGACTGGCGGCGCCTCTTTCAACAACCTGCTGCGCGACAGCAGACACGAGACGCTGCCCGAGATCGATTTCGCCGCGCATGCCGGCTCGATGGGCGCGATCTCGCGCAAGGTCGCTGGGCTTGCAGAGCTGGAAGCGGCGCTCGCCGAGGCGCGTGGCCATGATCGCACCAGCGTCATCGTCATCGACACCGATCCGCTGATCTCGACCGATGCCGGCGGCCATTGGTGGGAGGTCGCGGTGCCCGAGGTTTCGGTACGCGACGAGGTCAAGGCGGCGCGCAAGCGCTATGACGGCGCGCTCGCCGCGCGCGACAACTGATCAAAGAGGACGACATGCCTATCCGTATCGGCGCCAACCCCATCGGCTGGTCGAATGACGATCTGCAGGACATTGGCGGCGCGACGCCGCTCGAAACCTGTCTGGCCGAGGCTCGTGAAGCCGGCTTCGTCGGCATGGAGCTCGGCCACAAGTTCCCGCGCGAGCCCAAGGCGTTGAAGGCGGCGCTCGATCCCTTCGGCATGACCTGCATCTCCGGCTGGTATTCTGCCGAATTGCTGACGCGCGATGCGGATGAAGAGATGAAGCACCTGCGCGCCCATCTCGACCTGCTGAAGGCGATGGGCTCGACCGTGCTCGTCTTCGCGGAGACCTCGAACGCGATCCATGGCGACCGCAGCAAACCGTTGTCGCAACGCCCGGTGATGGCAGAAGGCGATTGGGCTGAGTTCGGCCGCAGGATCACCGAGGTCGCCGAGCGCACCTTCGCCGAGGGCGTCAGGCTGGTCTACCACCACCATATGGGCACGATCGTCGAGAGCCAGGCCGATATCGACGCCTTCATGGCGGCGACCGGCGAGGCGGTGCATCTCCTGCTCGACACCGGCCATGCGACCTGGGGCGGGGTTGATCCAGTCAAACTCGCCGAGCGCTATCGCGCCCGCATCAGCCATGTCCACACTAAGGACGTGCGCAAGGCGGTGATGGAGCAGGCACGGCGCGAGGATTGGAGCTTCCTCGACGCCATCCTCGGGAAAGGCAAAGAGCTCGGCGTCTACACCGTGCCGGGCGACGGCATGGTCGACTACCCCGCCGTGTTCAAGGCGCTGCCGGGCTATTCCGGCTGGGTCGTGGTCGAGGCCGAGCAGGACCCCGAAAAGGCGCACCCGCTGACCTATGCCAAGAAGGGCGTCGCCCATCTCAAGCAGAGCCTGAAGGAGGCCGGGCTCGATTGAGCCCGGAACGGTCATGTCGAAGCTGCTGGTCAAGCCGCAGGCGCCCGATGCAGAGGGGCGCATCCATGAGGTCACGCCCGAAACGGCAGGCTGGGAGCATGTCGGCTTCGCCGTGCACAAGCTCGCCGCCGGGCAGAGCTTGTCACGCGAGACCGGAGATAGGGAGCATTGCCTCGTCCTGCTTTCGGGCAAGGTCCTGGCCAGCGCTGGGGGGGAGGCGTTCGGCGTGATCGGCGGGCGTTCATCGCCTTTCGAGCCCGACCCCTGGTCGTTCTATGTTCCGGCGGGCTCGGAGTGGAGCGTCACGGCGCAGGGGCCATGCGAGCTTGCGATCTGCTCGGCGCCGGGCGCGGCCGGGGCACGGCCGGCCCGCGTCATCGGCCCGGCCGATGTCGGCTCGCTGACGCGCGGAGAGGGCAGCAATACCCGCCATGTCCGCAATATCCTGCCCGAGACCGAAAGCGCCGACGGCCTCCTCGTCGTCGAGGTGATCACGCCATCGGGCTGCTGGTCGAGCTACCCGCCGCACAAGCACGACCAGGACAATCTGCCGGCGGAATCGCTGCTGGAGGAGACCTATTACCACCGGCTCAACCCGCCGCAGGGCTTCGGTTTCCAGCGCGTCTACACCGACGACCGCTCGCTCGACGAGACCATGGCCTTCTCGGACGGCGACGTCGTGCTGGTGCCGCAGGGCTATCACCCGGTCGGCGCGCCGCATGGCTACGAACTCTATTATCTCAACGTCATGGCCGGGCCGAAGCGGGTCTGGAAATTCCACAACGATCCCGCGCATGAGTGGATGCTGAAGGCGTGAGCGAGGCGGCTGGGACCGAACTGATCGGCGACGAGAACCTCGCCTATCTAAGGAGCCGCACGGCCTTCGTTGCCGGCGCGGGCATGACGCTCGACGACGGCTATCGCCTGGCGCATCTACCGCTGATCGACGCGAGCCATCCCAAGGCGATCGCGCGCAAGGATGGCACGCATTACGACAACGGTCGGCACCCGCCGATCTACTCGCTGGTGGTGCCGACGCTCGGCTTGCAGGAGGCACCGGCCTATCGCGAGCTCGAACAGGAGCTGCGCGGGGCTCCGTTCGCGAGCAAGATCGCCTGGGACATCGTGGCAAGACGGCAGGCAAAGCTTCACGCGACGGTGTGTGGTTCGCTCTCGGTCAGCACGCCACCGGTGATTGACTTGGCCGCACGCGAGGCGCTGTCCCGTGTCGGGCCGGTCGCCATGGAATTGCGCGGTCTGTTCTCGGGCAACGTCAATCGCGGCCGGCTCTATCTGCGGCTCTATCCGGAGCAGCGCGAAGGACAGAACGCCCTTCATCTCCTCCAACGGGCACTGGGCCGGCCGACCAGCGATCTCTATGTCGTCGGGATCTGGAACCTGAACGATGATCTCGACGTTGCTGAGGCGGCAGCGCTCGCGAGCCTCGTCGAGCGCTGGTGGGAGAGGCCGATCCTGCGCTTCACCGCCGATCGGCTCTGGCTGATGGCAGCCAGCGACGATCTCGTGCTCGACTCTGAAATCGTCGAGACGCTGAGCCTGCGATAGCCAGGTAGAGCGACGAGGGCCGCGTTGTGGCTTGCCTTGTCGGCGCGAGAGGGCTACCTCGCGCTCACAGCATTCTGCCGCCTCGGTGCGGCTCAGCGATCCCTCGGCCCGCCTTGTGCGTCGCGGCCAGACGGATCGCCCAACCGACAGGATCGATTATGGCCCGCAAGAAATCGAAGCCGCTCGACGCCGCCTACGTCCTGTTCGACGTGTTCTACGAAGATGGCTCGCGCAGTTCCAATCGCCGCGTTCCCACGGAATTGCTCGGCGGGATCGACGGTGACGACCCGGCGCTGGACGCAATCCAGGAACAGGACCGCGTCATCGCCGAAAAATCCGGCAGGCGCCCTCTCACGATCAAGAGCCTGGTCCGCGCTGGCGAGGCCGAGAAGCAGGCGGCTCGCCAGGCGGAGAAGGCCTCGCGCCGGGGCTGAGCCGCCCAGTCGATCGATTACCGCTTGGCCCGGCGCCTCGCGGCGGATTGCGATTGGCTGCTGCTGTTGCTGCTCAAAAGCGAGCCGATCACGTAGAGCGCAAGGCCGACGCCGACCACAGCAGCAAGCGGCTCGCGCTCGCCGCGACGCATCAGCATCTGCCCGCCTTCGCGCGCATAGTCGCGGCCCATATCGAGATAGTCCTGGCCGCGTGCGGCATAATCGCGGCTGCGATCGAGCTGCTCGCGGCTGCTGCCGACGAGATCGCGTCCGGCACGCAGCGCCTGATCGCCATAGTCGCGCAGCATCCGGCTCCAGCCTGAGGTGTCGGGCTGCCAACTCGAACGACGGGGCGTCATCGCCCAGGCGATCAGGCCGACGCTGAGCGCGCCGACCGCGAAAGCCGTGAGCGGATGCCGATTGACGGTCTCCACAGCCGCTTCACCGGTCTCCTGGGCATAGCGGCCGGCATCGCGCAGCGTATCGCGCGGATCAATCTCGGCCAATTTCTCCTTGGCCCGGCCATAACCGTCCTTGACGGTCTCGGCCGTGCGGTTGGCGAGGTCCGCAGCCCGCGCCGCGACGCTGCCCGTCGCCCGGTCGATCTCATCCTCGCTGGAGGGCACGTCCGGCGGCAGGCGCTTGTCGTTGTCCATCGTTCGACTCCGTGGGCTCGAATGGCTTCAAGGTTCGAAACGAAGGAGCGGCGGCAGGGTTCCGCCGCCGGGTGGATTAGCGTGTGGCGCGGCGCGTGGCTCGAACGACCGTGGGGGCGCTGACGGCGCCCACGGCTCCACCTGCGACCGCGCCGACCGGCCCGCCGACGACCGCGCCCGTCCCGGCGCCGACAGCCGCGCCGCCGACGCGTTGCTCGACCGTCGAGCAGGCGGCAAGGCCCAGCGCCATCACGACAAACCCGGCGAGAATGGATGTCTTCATGATCTGATCCTCCGTATTGACCGGAGCTTCAAACGTCTGACCAGCCCAGAAGTTGCCGCAAGGCAATGGCAGAGATTTGCGTCGTTGGTTAAGCTCGCCGCGGCGAGTTCGACTCATCGCCTAGAGCAGGATGCGAAAAAGTGGGAACCGGTTTTTCGCATGAATCCTGCTCTAAGCCTCTAGAATCGATCACGTTTTATGATTTTGGATCGATACGATCCAAAAATCATCGTGATCTAGGGAGACTGCTCATGAAGACGCTTCTGTTCTCCACCGCCCTCGCTCTGATGACCATGGGTCTAGCCGGCGCGCCGGCCTCGGCCCTGACCATGAAAGAGTGCAGCGCCAAGTATCAGGACGCCAAGAAGGCGAACACGCTGAAGGGCCAGAAGTGGAACGATTTCCGCAAGGCCAACTGCGCCGATGACGACGCCTCGGACAATGATGCGGCGGCAGCCGTGACGGACGCCCCGGCCGCGACGCCGGCCGCGACCACACCGGCCAAGCCGGCCGGCAAGGCCAAGGCTGCCGTGTTCCCGCGGACGGTCTCGCAGAAGTATTCGAACGAGACGGCCGGCAAGGCGCGCCTCAAGACCTGCGTCGACCAGTACAACGCCAACAAGGCGGCCAATGCCAATGGCGAGCTGAAGTGGATCGAGAAGGGCGGCGGCTACTGGAGCCAGTGCAACACCAAGCTCAAGGGCTGAGCTGAAGATCACGCGGTGCGCCCGGATGCCGGGCGCACCATCACTTGGTTGAGCGTTGCGAAGCCTCAGGCCTTGCCGACGCTGCCATAGACCATGCGCCCCTGATGGAAGGTGGCGCTGCGGGCCGGCACGCGCGCCACCGCCTCTGCCGAGCAACTGGCGCCGACCAGCGTGAAAGCGGCGTCGTCGCCGACCTTCGGCCAAGCGCGCTTGCCCTCGTCGTCGAGCGGCAGGATGCCGCCGGTGGCGATGGCGAGTGAGCGCGACAGGCGGAACTCGTCGGAGTTGCGGTAGACCTGCGCGTAGAAATAGGACCGCTCCAGCATGTCGCCGCTGCCGAAGGGCGACCAGTGGTCGATGACGCTGTCGGTGCCGGTCATTACGAAGACGCCCTTGTCCTGCATCTGCGGCAGCGGCATCGTCAGGGCGCCGAGCGGCACGGTCGAGGCGATTGTCATCTTCTGAGCCGATAGACGCTGGATCGTCTCGGCCTGCAGGCCGGGCGCCATGGTCGCGAGCGCAAAGCCGTGGCTGATCGTCACCTTGCCGCGCAGGGCCGGGTTCTTCTCGACCGTGTCGATCATGTAGGTGACCGCGGCAGCGCCGGACGGGCCGGTCTCGTGCAGGTGGATGTCGACGCCCTTGCCGGTGTCGAGCGCGATCTGGAACATCGCGTCGAGCGATTTCTCCATCGCCTTGTCGATATTGGTCGGGTCGAGCCCGCCGACATACTGCACGCCCATCTTCATGGCTTCGCGCATCAGCCCATCGACCTTGGAGTGCAGCAGACCGTGTTGCGGGAAGGCGACGATCTCGCATGAGAAGTCGTTGCGGTGCTTTTCGAGCGCGAGCAGCAGATGCTCCAGGCTCTTCAGACCGCTGACCGGGTCGATGTTGCAATGGCTGCGGGCGGTGGTGGTGCCCTTCGACTGCAAGAGGGCGATCAGGCCTTCGGCGCGCTCCTGCGAGGTCGGCAGCAGCGTCGGAATCAGCTTCTCCTCCAGCGCGATCATGTCCATGATCGTCTTGCCCTGGCGCGGGCGCGGCGCCTGCCAGGGGCCGCCATAGAAGGTCTTGTCGAGGTGGATGTGCATGTCGCGCATCGCCGGCAGCGCGAGCTGGCCGCCAGCGTCGTAGCGCGGCAAAGTGGCGGAGAGGGTAGCGCCGGGCGGATGCAGGGCGGCGATCTTTCCGTCCTTGATCTCCAGCGTGTAGAGCCCGGTGCGGGTGCCGACCACGATCTCGCCGTCATAGTCGAAGCCGTCTTCGAGCCGGACGCCGCTGAGATAGTAGTGGCGGTCGGTCAGGGTGGAGACGCCGGTCTTGGCATCGCTCTTCTCGGTCTTGTTCGGAGCCGCTTCAGCACTGCTACCGGCCAAGCCGATGATCGCCGCCGAGGTGGTGAGCTGGCCGGTCTGCATGAGAAAGCCCCTGCGGCTCTGGTGCTGCACGCTGCCCATGGTGTTTCCCCGATCTGAATGTGAGCTTGTGGCTCCGCTCTACGGGAGGCTCGCGAGCATTGGCAGCGATCTTTGCCCATGATGATCATTCGATTCGGCAATGATCAATGTGTTCAAGCCGATAACCGATGATCGGCGGTGAAAGATCGCGCTATGGCTGCAGGCCGCAGAGAGCGGCCAACTGCCCGGCAAGGGCAGCCGTCGCGTCCGGGGCATTGTCGCGATAGTAGAGCGCCAGCTCGAAGCCGGTCACCTCCGGCAGGCCTTCCGCCTTGCCGAGTACGCGGTGGCCCTGCTGCCGGCAGCTCGCAGGAAGCAGGGTCAGGCCGAGGCCGGCGGCGGAGGCCGCGGTGAGGGCAGCGAGACTCGTGCTGGCGTAGCTGACGCGCCAGCGTATCCCGAGGCCGTCGAGCGCCTCGCACAATTCCTCGCGGTAGAGCCCGTTCAGCGGGAAGACGGCCAGCGGCACCGGTGCGCGCTCGATCGCCGGATGGGCCAGGCTGTCGAGCCAGAGCAGAGGCTCGGGCCTTGCTGCGCGCGGCGGCTGGCGGCGGCGCTGCTTGACCAGGACGAGGTCGAGCTCCTCGCGCTCATAGGCGCTGTAGAGATCGGCGCTGAGGCCGCTGGTCACGTCGAGGCGCAGATGTGGCTCCGCCAGACTGAACTGAGCTAGCAATCCCGCCGTCGGCACGGTGAAATCCTCGGGCATGCCGAGCCTGAGCACGCCGTCGCGCCAGAAGCCGGTCAGCGCGTCATGCGCCTCTTCGTGCAAGGCGAGGATGCGCCTTGCATAGCTCAGCAGCCTCCCGCCTTCCTCGGTCAGCTGCACCTGGTGCGGATTGCGCTCGAACAGCGGCTTGCCGAGCATCTCCTCCAGCCGCCTGACCTGCTGGCTGATCGTGGACTGCGACAGGGAGACCCGCTCGGCGGCGCGGGTGAAGCTCATGCTTTCGCAGACCGCGACGAAGCTCTGCAGCAGCTGCGGGTTGAACATCGGGTAGCGGGTCATCGTCGCGCTGACGTTCGGTTCGGGGCCGGATGCGCGATATTACGGAGCGCCGACCCAGCCGCAACTCCGACGCCACCGCTGCAAGCGCCATATACGCTGTCCGGCCCTAACGTGGAGCGCTCGAGATCGTGCGTTCGGCGCTCAGCGACAAACGACGCTCTGTCCGCGCATGTCACAGGTCGATGTGAGGCGTTCGTCGGCGGATGATGGGTAGGTCCCTACGACGATTGCAGGCACATAGGTCGACGCATCACTTTGCATCGGATCTACATTTGCAGGCGCCGATATGCCGGTAGCGGTACAACCAGCGAGCATCATGCAACACGCGGTCAAAAAAAGCTTCTTCATCGGGCGCTCCTCACTGGCCCGATCCTGCCGGGATGCTGCAGCGAAGTCACGATGTGACGCGACCGAGCAGAGGCCGAGCCCGACCAAGCCGCGAATCCGTTCTTGCACGCTTTTGAGCGTGCCAGGCGAGGCGGCCAAGTCTTCAGGCGCATGAAGCGCCCAGCGGTGAAGCACCGCATACGCGACCAGGTTGACGATCGTTCACGAAAACGTCCGGAGGGCGGGCGTCGTTGGCTCCAGAGCAGCTGGCCAGGCCAGCGTTCGCAGCATGCAACGGCGTTGCCCCATTGGCGGTTCCTGTTGGCGCGCGTTTGCTCGAAATTGGGATTGCGTCGCGGCTCCAGCGAATAGCTACTGCTTCGGAGCAGGCGATCATTCCGTAGGGACGATCGTCTCCAGATCGTCTGCCAGCACGCAAAATCGCGCCGTCAACGAGGCTGCAATCTTGACGAGGTTCAGCTGCCCGTCGATCAGAACCGATTGGAGGTCACGATTGCCCATGGCGCCGTCGTACTCGCGCACGGGCAGCTGCTTTTCAATCTCACGGTAGATTGCTTCAGCCAAGCGCTCGCAATCGCACGACATGTGCGGACGGATCCTGCAATTTCTGGTCTGTCCTGAAGATGGGGTCGCATTGATCAAAAAAAAGCCCCTGGATCGTGAGGGGCGTAGGCGCGCTGCGGCGGGGCGCTACGCGCGACAGTCGCCGCGGAGCAGGGCAAAGCGATTCCCTCGGACAACGGCGAGCGTTGGTGAGCGGCTGGATCAATGTCGATCACGCGGGCGCATGAGCGCCATGCGGCCGGCTACATCAACGGTTCGGGAGAAAGGCCTGGTGGAGCTGAGGGGATTCGAACCCCTGACCTCTGCAGTGCGATTGCAGCGCTCTCCCATCTGAGCTACAGCCCCCAGGGCGCTGGCCTTCTAGGCCCTGCGTCGCGCTTCTGTCAATCGCTTGCGACAGGAGTTTTGTGGGTGCCCGTCGCGGAGTGCCCGGCCTTCTCGGAGATACTACTCGATGCGTGCCGTTCTCGACGTCGTGATGCTGGCGCTGCAGCTGTATGTTTACCTGTTGATCGCCTCGGCGGTGCTGAGCTGGCTGATTGCCTTCAACGTCGTCAACACCCGCAACCAGTTCGTCTCGACCGTCTGGGATTTCCTCTACCGCATCACCGAGCCGGCGCTGCGGCCGATCCGGAACATGCTGCCCAATCTCGGCGGCATCGATGTCTCGCCGATCATCCTGCTGCTCGGGATCTTCTTCATCCAGAGCGTGATCCAGCGCTACATCTACCCCAACGTGTTCTAGCCGGATGTCGGCCTGGTCCGTCACGCCGGACGGGCTTGCGATCGCCATCCGCCTGACGCCGCGCGGCGGCCGTGACGCGCTCGACGGCGTCGAAACCCTGGCCGATGGTCGGCAGGTGCTGAAGGCGCGGGTCCGGGCGGCTCCCAGCGAGGGGGAGGCCAATGCGGCGCTGATCGCGCTCCTGGCCAAGGAATTTTCCGTCTCCCGCTCGCAGGTGACGCTGACGGCCGGCGCAAGCGCGCGCCTGAAGCGCATCCTGGTTCAAGGTGATGGCGAAGCGCTGGCGGCGCGCTTGCAGAAGCAGCTTTGCGAGATTTGATGCTGCATTGCAGCAGAATCATCGCCAATGGCTCTTGACGAAGGCACTCGCCTTCTGGCCCAACTGCGGCCATGGACCAGCCAGCTTCTCAGCCGTTCCCGCAGCGCCTGACGGAAGGCTATCGCGCTTTCCTCGACGACCGCTTCGTCCGGGAGCAGAGCCGCTACGAAAAGCTCGCCGAGAGCGGGCAAACGCCGAAGATCATGCTGATCGGCTGCTGCGATTCGCGCGTCTCGCCCGAGGTGATCTTCGATGCGAGCCCGGGCGAGATGTTCGTGCTCCGCAATATCGCCAACCTGATCCCGCCCTTCTCGCCGGACGATCAGCTGCACGGCACCTCGGCAGCACTTGAATACGGCGTCCAGGCGCTCAAGGTCGAGCATATCGTCGTGCTCGGCCATGGCCGCTGCGGCGGCATCAAGGCCTTCGCCGACGATGCGCAGGGGCCGCTGTCCTCCGGCGACTTCATCGGCCGCTGGATCACGCTGGTCGAACCTGCGGCCAGGCGCTCGGGCGGGCGCGGCCGAAACGAGACGCTCGATGACTATGTCGAGCGTCTCGCTCTGCTCTCGGTCCAGCAGTCGCTCGCAAACCTGCGCACTTTCCCCTGCATCAATATCCTCGAGGGCAAAGGGCGGATTCACTTGCACGGCGCCTACTTCGCGGTCGCGAGCGGCATGCTGATGCTGCTCGATCCGCAGACCGGGCAGTTCGTCCCGGCGGTCGGCGAGATGCCGAAAAAAGTGCAGATGATCCGCTGCTCGGAGGCCACGTCGGGACAGGACGGTTGACGTCTGCTCCCGATCGGGTGAATTTTGAACAATCCGCCGCTTGAAACGGCGGTCGCTGGGGAAAAAATTTGCAATCCGGCAGGATTTCGCCGGAAGAGCATTTTTGCTGCGCCGCACCGATGACGAACCCGGAAGCTTGCGCTAGATTGCGCTCTCCCGGTCACTATCGTTGAAGCTGCATGTTCGATCGTCGCAAGCCCGCCGCCCCGGCGCCCTTCGTCACCCACGAGAATATCGAAGCCAAGGTCAAGTGGTTCGATCCGGAGAAAGGCTTCGGCTTTGCTTCTCCGGCGGACGGCTCTGGCGACGTGTTCCTCCACATCTCGGCCATCGGCCCGCAGGATCCGCAGGACCTGCAGCCCGGTGCGACCATCATCTGCGATCTCGGCGAAGGCCGGCGCGGCCTCCAGGTCGTCTCCGTCCATGAGATCGATGCCTCGACCGCGGCTCCCGCTGCGCCGCGTGGCGCCGGTGGTCCTGGCGGCGGTGGCCGTCCGTTCTCGCCGCGCCCGCCGCGTGACGATTTCGGCGGCGGCTATGGCGGTGGCGGCGGTTACGACCGCGGCGACCGTGGTGGCTTCGATCGTGGCGACCGCGGTGGCTTCGACCGCGGCGATCGTGGCGGCTTCGATCGCGGCAACAGCGCCCCGATGGAAGGCCCGTTCGACGGCGCGGTGAAATTCTTCAACACCGAGCGCGGTTTCGGCTTCATCGCCCCCGACAAGGGCGGCCCGGACGTGTTCCTGCACGTCTCGTCGCTGAGCCGCAGCGGCCTGCAGCCGCCGATGGACGGGCAGCGCGTGCGCTTCTCGATCCGCGCCGGCAAGAAGGGCCCCGAGGCCGCCGATATCAGCTTCGTCTGAGAAGCCTATCGCGAGCGGATTTGGTCGGTCAGGCTGAACCAGCCTGACCGGGCTATGGTTTTGACGTATCGATGAGGCGGCGGGCCGGAAGGCTCCGCCGCCTCAAACACGTTCAAGGGCGCTGTGCGGCAGGGCCGGCAAGGTGACGTCGATCGAATCGCCGGGTCGGACGTCGCCGCCTTCGAGCACGATCGCCATGACTCCGGCCTTGCGGATGAGTTTTCCGTTCGCGTCGCGGCCGAGGACGGCCTTGAGCAGGCCGGGCTGAAAGGCCTCGATCTGGATGCATGGGTTGCGCAGTCCTGTGATCTCGACGAGCGCCTCGGAGCCCAGCCTCAGGCGGGTGCCGGCCGGGAGTGCGAGCAGGTCGAGCCCGCGCGTGGTGATGTTCTCGCCCATGACGCCCGGCTGAAGAAAGAAGCCTTTGTCGGCGAGTTCCTCGAACAGTTCGGCGTGGATGAGATGGACCTGGCGCAGATTGGGCTGCGTCGGATCGACTGCGACGCGCGAGCGGTGCTTCACGGTCTTCCCGCAATGGGCATCACCCTCGACGCCAAGGCCGGCGAGCAGCCGGATCGCCGGCAGGAGCGGCTTGCTGAAGCGGTGACCGCCGTCCCGTGCCACGGCTACGATCGTTGCCATCGTCCTGAGCTCCGTGCTGGTGGCCGCTCTCTGACACGGGGCGCGCTGATTCGGGAGCCGCATGCGCAACAAAAAACCGGGCCTGTCACCAGGCCCGGTCGATCGCTCTTTTGAAGCTGATGCAGATCAGTGCTCGTCGCCCTCGAGGCCGCCGACATGCTTCTGGGTGTAGAGTTCGAGGCCGATGCGACCGATCAGGTCGAGCTGGGTCTCGAGGAAGTCGATATGGCCTTCCTCATCCTTCATCAGCGCCTTGAACAGGTCCTCGGACGGGTAGTCGCCGACGTCGCGGCAGTACTTCGCGGCTTCCTGATAGAGGCTGCGCGCCTCGACCTCGGCCTTGAGGTCGCACTCGATCACTTCCTTGACGTTCTCGCCGATGCGCAGCGCGTCGAGCGTCTGCAGGTTCGGGAAGCCTTCGAGAAAGAGGATGCGGTCGACGAAACGGTCGGCATGGACCATCTCCTCGATCGATTCCTTCTTCCAGGTCTTGGCCATATCCTTCAGCCCCCAATTGTCGAGCATCCGGTAATGCAGCCAGTACTGGTTGATGGCCGTGAGCTCGGAGCGCAGGCCCTTGTTGAGGTACTCGATGACCTTCTTGTCGCCCTTCATGCCGCTCTCCTCGCAATCGGTTACATTAGAATGATCCTAATGTAGAGCGAGCAAGGCGGAAAGGGAAGGGCGGATCGCGCGTCTGGGGGGAGAAAAATCAGGTCGCGACGATCAGGCCGCGACGCGGTCGTCGTTCTCTTCGATGCCTGCCATCATCAGGCCGACCGAGACATGAACGGCGCATTCGACATTGTGGCTGGCGCAGCTATGGCACTGGCTGGCGCAGGCGGCGCGCGCCTCGGCAAGCAAAGAACGGACCTCGCGGGCGCAACGTCCGCAATCCGGGCTGCAGCCGAGGCAGTCATAGGCCTCGCCCGCGGTGCGCGGACCGCTGCCATCGGGCGCGATCGTGCCCTTGATCTGACGGCAGGAGAGAACGTTACAGGAGCAGACGATCACGCCCGGTGGCCCCCGGCGACCTTCGTCACCGTCTCCTCGCCATCAGCGCGACGCAGCCGCACGATCACCTCGACCGAGGAGATCATCATGCCTTCCGGCGCGACCGGCAGGCCCGAGACATGAATCTCGGAGCCGGGGATGTCGACGACGGTCTCGTCGTCTTCGTTATAGAAGTGGTGGTGCTCCGAGACATTGGTGTCGAAGAAGGTCTTGGGACCCGACACCGAAACCTGGCGCAGCAGGCCCGCTTCGGAGAACTGGCGCAGCGTGTTGTAGACGGTCGCGAGCGAGAGCGGCTCGCGGGCGCGCAGGGCTTCCTCATAGAGCATCTCGGCGCTGACATGGCGGTCGCCCTTGGCGAAGAGCAGCCAGCCGAGCGCCATACGCTGGCGGGTCGGGCGCAGACCGACGCTACGCAGGCGCGACTTGACCGCGCTGATCGGGCAGGCGGCGGGCGCCTTCTGCGGCCAGGGAATCTGTTGGTCCACCTGGGCTCGCACCGGGCTGCCATCCTTGAGGGACAGAATGCTCATGAACGCCTTCCAACTCGAAGATCGGTGTCCTCGTAGTTTAGAATTCATCTAAACTACTGATATTATTGGTTATTTTTGCCTTCTCGAAAGCCAGCTGTCAATCTCTTCGCACCTGCGGCAAGACGCATCGGGGGGTTGTCCACGGTGCAGGAGGCCTCATTCCGGAGGCGTCAGTGTCCACCGCCCCCGGCTCCGGGCTTGGCCGAAGGCGGCTTGCTCATGAAGATGGCGAGCACGACCAGGGCCGCAAAAATGCAGGTCAGCCCGAGGAAGACGTCGCCGAAAGCCATAACCAGCGCCTGCTTGTGAGCCCGCTGCGTCAACAGCTTCAGCGCCATCGACTGGGCAGCATCGCCATATTCGATAAAGCGCTGCGTCATCGACGCGAGGTTTTCCTCGGCGATCTGGCGGCCGGCGGCGACGGCCTCGTGCAAGCGCGTGATGTGCAGATCGGTGCGGCTGTTGAGGAGCGTGTTGATGACTGCGAGCCCGACCGCGCCGCCGAGATTGCGGGTAAGGTTGTAGAGGCCCGAAGCGTTCTTGAGCTGCTGTGGCGGCAGGGTGCCGAGCGCCAGATTGTTGATCGGCACCATGCACAGCATCAACGAGCAGCCGCGCAGGATCTGCGGCACCAGGAGCTCGTGAAAATCCCAGTCGGCAGTGATCCCCGATGCGAGCCAGGTGCCGAGCGCGAAGCCGCCGAAGCCGATCATCATCATGATGCGCGGATCGAGCTTGGCCGAGAGGCGGCCGGCGATCGGCGCGGTCAGGAACATGGCAAGGCCGGTGACGAACATGGTCTCGCCGATCATCAGCGCGTCATAGCCGCGGATGCGCCCAAGATAGACCGGGTAGAGATAGGTCAGCCCGTAGAGGCCGATGCCCATGGTGAAGGAGAACAGCGAGCCGAAGGCGAAGTTGCGGTTCCGGAAGGCGTAGAGGTCGACCAGCGGATCGTCCCGCGTCAGCGCCCGCCAGAAGAACAGGATGGCGCCGATGATCATCACGAAGGTGAACAGGACGATCTCGTGGCTCTCGAACCAGTCGAGTCGCGTGCCCTCCTCAAGCACGTATTCCATGCTGCCGAGGAAGGCGGCCATGGCGCCGAGCCCGATCCAGTCGAAGCGCTTCAGCAGGCTGTGGTCCGGCTTGTCGAAGTCGATCAGGTTCCAGGCGGCGATGGTGACGGCGATCCCGGGCACGACATTGACCAGGAACAGCCAGTGCCAGGAGAAGGCGTGGCTGAGATAGCCGCCGACGGTCGGACCGATAGTCGGAGCGAGCGTGGCGATCAGGCCGATCAGCGGCGAGACGATCGGCCGCTTCGAGGCTGGGAAGATGGTGAAAGCGGCGGCGAAGACGCCGGGGATCATGCCGCCGCCGATGAAGCCCTGCACGGCGCGCCAGAGGATCATCTCGTTGATCGAGCTCGACATGGCGCAGAGCACGCTGGAGATGGTGAAGCCGGCGGCGGCGATCGAGAAGAAGACGCGGGTCGACAGCGCCCGGCTGAGATAGCCGGACAGAGGGATCATGATGACTTCGGCGATCAGATAGGCGGTCTGGACCCAGGCGATCTCGTCGCTGGAGGCCGACAGGCCGGCCTGAATCTCGGCGAGCGAGGCCGAGACGATCTGGATGTCGAGGATCGCCATGAACATGCCGAAGACCATCGCCATGAAGGCGAAGATCCGGCGCATCGGGATGGCGTCATCGGCCGGCGGAGCGCCGACCGGCATGGTAGTCGTGGCGGTGGCCATGCCGGCCTCCAAGACGGGTTACAGCTTCGGGCTTCAGCCGGACGTCGGGGGCGGGCCCCCGACCCGAGGAGCGCCGTGAGGCGCGGTGCGCTATGGCCCAGAAGGGGCGATTGAGCCTTGGCGCATCGCCATTCCCCGGTCGGGAACGGCTCCTCGGGTCGAGGGCCCGGAAGTCTGCTTATTTCTGCGCGCTTGAACGCGGATCGATCGAGACGACGACCGACATGCCAGGGCGCAGCACATGCTTGCCCGCCGACTCCGGCGAGAGCGCGATCCGGACCGGCACGCGCTGGACGATCTTGGTGAAGTTGCCGGTGGCGTTGTCGGGCGGCAGCAGGGTGAAGACCGAGCCGGTGCCGCCAGCGATGCCGCTGATCGTGCCGTCGAAGACCTGGCCGGGCAGGGCGTCGACCGTGATCTTCGCCTTGTCGCCGATCTTCAGCGGGCCGACCTGCGTTTCCTTGAAGTTGGCGTCGACATAGACCTTGTCGAGCGGAACGATCGACATCAGGCGCTTGCCGGCGTTGACGAGGTCGCCGAGCTGCATGTTGGTGTTGGCGATCAGGCCGTCGATCGGCGCTGCGATCGTCATGAAGGAGAGATCGCGTGCTGCCTTGTCCTCGGCGACCTTGAGTTCGTCGATCTGGCGGGCGGCTTCGACACGCTGTGCCTTCAGCACCTCGATATTGGCCTGCGCCTGCACAACGCCGGCCTTGGCGCTGGCGAGCGAGGCAACGGCCTGGTCGCGCCCGGCGGTGGCAGCATCGAGCGTCGCCTGCGAGCCATAGGACTTGGCGGCTAGGCTGTTGGCGCGGTCGAAATCGGCGGCGGTGCGGGTGACGGCGGCCTCAGCGGACGTTTGCTGCGCCTGGGCCTGCTGCAGGCTGGCGCGGGCGGCTTCGACCTGGGCGTCGATGCGCGAGAGCGTGGCCTTGGCGGTCGCGCTCTTGGCCTTTGCGCTCTCCAGCGCGATGCGCTGGTCGCCGTCGTCGAGCTTGACCAGTTGCTGGCCGGCCTTGATCTCCTGGTTCTGCGTCACCGCGATCGTGGCGATGTTGGCGGGCAGCTTGGCCGAGATCGTCGCCATCTCTGCGCCGACATAGGCGTCGTCGGTCGAGACGATGAAGCGGCCATTGCGCCACCAGTCAGCTCCGTACCAGAGACCCGCGGCGAGGGCGGTGCCGGCGACGAGGATGAGGGCAACGCGCTTGGCGCCGCGGCGCTTCGGAGCCGGCTTGTCGCTGGCCTGCGGTGGAGCGGGCGCGCGCTCCTCGTCGGCCTTGCGGGCCTCGACCGGGGCGGGGGTCTGTTCGAGCACCGGATCGACCAGCTTGAGCCGGTCGCGGCGAGGCTCGGTGCGCTTTTCAACGGCAGATTCGATAGTCATGGTAGCAATGCCCTGACAATCACATTTCGAACCGCTTGGTTCGATTGAGGTTGAAATAGCGCCAGAGGCAGTGCATATCAAGAGGAAATCGAACCAGTTGGTTCGATTATTTTTGCAAGCGCGATTATGCGCGGGACGGATGGAACAGGATGAGCGCGACGCTGGAGCCGCGACATGTCAAGGCGATCTCTCGCAACCGGCGCGTCGCCGGCGCGGACCCTGACAAGCGCCACCAGATTCTCGAAGGGGCGCATGCCGTGTTCACGGCGCGCGGCTTCGATGCGGCCAGCATGAACGACATCGCCGCGGCGGCGAACGTCTCCAAGGGCACGCTCTACGTTTATTTCGAGGACAAGGAGCACCTCTTCGTCGCGCTGATCGAGCGCGAGCGCGAGAAGCAGAAGCAGGGCATGTATGAGGCGCTGGCCGAGGAACCGGATCTCACGCTGGCGCTGACGAATTTCGGCGCGGGGCTGGTGCGGTTGCTGACCGGACCGTTCGCGCTGAGCGCCCACCGGATCGTGCTCGGGGTGGCCGAACGCATGCCTGATCTCGGCCGGGAGTTCTACGAGCGTGGTCCGATGCAGGGCGCGCGGAATCTGGCTGCCTTCCTCGACCAGCGCGTCGCCAGGGGCGAGCTGCTGATCGCGGACACCGCTCTGGCAGCAGCACAGTTCGTCGATCTCTCGCAGTCGACCCTGATGCGCCCGCGCCTGTTCAATGCGGTACGTACGCCGCCGAGCGAGGACGAGATCGCCCGCATCGTCGGCGAGGCGGTGGCGACCTTCATGGCGCGCTATGGCGTAAAGGCGGTCTGAGACTGCCGCGAAAGTTCAGTGCCCCGTAACCTTGCGCGCCCTGATGCGCTCGCGATGGGCGGTGTAGAGGCCTGACGCGATGATGATCGCCGAGCCGAACCAGGTGAAGGCGTCGGGCAATACCGAGAACAGGATGAAGCCGAAGGCCGAGGCCCAGAGCAGCTGGACATAGGAGAACGGCGCCAGCAGCGAAGCGTCGGCGTGCCGGAAGGCCTGGATCACGAACCAGTGGCCGACGGTCGACGAGACGCCGATGAACAGGCCGATGAGCAGCGCTTCGGTGGTTAGCGGCTGCCAGGTCAATGGCTGCAGCGCGGACAGCACGAGGCAGCCGACCACCGCCGACCAGGCGAGCGTCGTCACCGGATTCTCGGTCGCGCTCATCATCCGGGTGACGATCAGCGCGAAGGCCCAGGTCACCGCCGACAGCACCGGCAAGATCGAGGCGAGCTGGAAATCGCTGCCGCCCGGTCGGACGACGATCAGCACGCCGATCAGGCCGACGGCCGTCGCGGTCCAGCGCCGCCAGCCGATCTTCTCGCCGAGAAGCGGGATCGACAAAGCGGTGACGAAGAGCGGCGAGACGAAGCTTGTCGCGGTGGCGTCGGCGATCGGCAGATATTTGAGCGACGAGACGAACAGGATCGAGGAGACTGTGACGGCGACGCCACGCAGGATCTGCATGCTCGCGCGCCGCGGCTTCAGCTGCTTGAAGCCGCCAGGGGCGGCGACGGCCAGCATGATCAGTGCGAAGGCGGCATAGCGCAGCCAGACCACCTGGATCGCCGGCGTCGTGGCGGTGAGGTATTTCGAGGCGACGTCGGCGGCGGAGAGGAAGACGCTGCCGACCAGCATCAGGCCGATGGCGCGCAGGCTGTTGTCGCGACGGGGCGCAGGGCGCTGCGGCGGCTCGGCCGGGGCTGGTTCGACCGGCAGAGGCACTCTGGTCAAGGTATCGGGCAAGGTCTTCGACAAATCTCTAGGGAGAAGCCGACCCTAGCCGAGGATGGTCGCGATCCCTTGCGCAAATCCGGCACGGCCGCCATGCGTCCGCGCAAGAAAAAGGCGGGCACGAGGCCCGCCTTGAAATTTTCTTTAAATCAGATGGCCTGAACTCAGGCCGCCTGCTTGCGCGGCTGGATCAGCTTGCGGTTGACCAGCACCTCGGCGATCTGCACCGCGTTGAGCGCCGCGCCCTTGCGCAGATTGTCGGAGACGCACCAGAAGGCGAGGCCGTTCTCGACCGTGGCGTCCTCGCGGATGCGCGAGATATAGGTCGCGTCCTCACCGGCCGCCTCATGCGGGGTGATGTAGCCGCCGGGCTCCTGCTTATCGATGACGAGGATACCGGGCGCCGTGCGCAGTACCTCGCGCGCCTCGTCGGCGGTGACCGGCTTCTCGCACTCGATGTTGACGCTCTCGGAATGCCCGATGAAGACCGGCACGCGCACGCAGGTCGCGGTCAGCTTGATCTTCGGATCGAGGATCTTCTTGGTCTCCGCCATCATCTTCCACTCTTCCTTGGTGAAGCCGTCTTCCATGAAGACGTCGATGTGCGGAATGACGTTGAAGGCGATGCGCTTGGAGAACTTCTTGGCCTCGACCTCGCCGGCGGCGAAGACCGAGCGGGTCTGGTTGAAGAGCTCGTCCATCGCCTCCTTGCCGGCGCCGGAGACCGACTGATAGGTCGAGACCACGACGCGCTTGACGCCGAAGCGTTCATGCAGCGGCTTCAGCGCCACGACGAGCTGCGCAGTCGAGCAGTTCGGGTTGGCGATGATGTTCATCTTGCTGAAGCCGGCAGCGGCGGCAGCATTGACCTCCGGCACGACCAGCGGCACGTCGGGGTGCATGCGCCAGGTCGACGAGTTATCGATCACGACCGCGCCCTGCGCACCGATCTTCGGCGACCATTCCTTCGAGACGGCGCCGCCGGCCGACATCAGGCAGATATCGGTGTCGGAGAAGTCGTAATGCTCGAGCGCCTTCACCTTCAGCGTCTTGTCGCCGAAGGAGACCTCGGTGCCGATGGAGCGGGACGAAGCGAGCGCCACCACTTCACTGACGGGGAAAGCGCGCTCGGCGAGGATGTCGAGCATTTCATGGCCCACATTGCCTGTGGCGCCGACGACCGCGACCTTGAAGCTCATCTTCGTGAATTCCTTCTGGCGAAACCGGTTATGCCTCCCCGGGGAGCCGTCGCCGCTGATCTCGCTTGCGGGTTCGGCCGGTTGACCCCGGCCGGGGGGGAGAACCCGGAATCGAGGCGACGTGTCAGTGCGACGTCCGGGTTTTCCCGGCCGTCGTTTTGGTCGTGGTTTTCGTCGTCAGACGGAACGTCACAGAGCCAACCTGAGCATCATCGCGAAGCCGGGAGATAGGTGCCCGGCGCGCAATCCCAAACACAAGCCGC